>Ga0315277_10002015_pt1 | contig 28647 bp, 42 predicted proteins | sample YL17G05_15_MG_FD_203695 | JGI IMG/M metagenome (GOLD analysis project Ga0315277, IMG submission 203695) | Sediment microbial communities from Yellowstone Lake, YNP, Wyoming, USA - YL17G05_15 | ecosystem: Environmental > Aquatic > Freshwater > Lake > Sediment | place: USA: Wyoming | collected... | reverse complement strand
CTCGCCGGGGCGCTCTTGAACTGGCGCCCCCTCAACCTCACAAAACGTCACCATCTTTACTTGCCTCCGCCCAACCACAGGGGTCACGATCTACCCAGCTTTCCCTGTTCTTTCGCCTTATCCCCGTCGAGAAGTTGGAGGATTTGCTGCCTCAGCACCTCATCAGTGCCAAGCACGAGGCTTGGCTTTGGGCAACCCATAAGAAAGTTCCTCGCACGCTGATCAACGCACTCGGCTACCAAGAGACAGATTTAAGGTTGTGTGAGCCGAAAAACGCAACGGAGATGGGAAAAATCCGTGAAGAGTGGCGGTCGGCTGCTGATCCGAACAAGCTGGACGGAATCCACTGCATTGCGTTTCGCACCGAAGACATGGCAGTGAAGGAGGAAATTGACTACTGGATTCAGGAGGTCACCAAGAAGGCAGTGCAAACTGTCCAACCGGCGGGGGGAACTGCTACGCCTCCAGCAACGGGTTGCGCGCCGCCCGTCACCGCGCCGTCAGCGCCAGCGATCAGTGACACTCCTCCCGCCGCGCCTGCGCCGAGAGTCAGCACAAAGACATCTTCTGGTTGGATTGCTTGGTTGCTGCGGAAATTTCCCAAGGTAATAATCATAGCAGAACTGATCGCACTTGCAGCAGGGCTGGCGGCAACGGGCTGTGATCGGAAGAGCGGGCCTGCAACCGGCGTGGCTTGTGTGTACATCGAAAATGCCAGTTGCTGGCCGTTTTTCGTCGCTGCTGAGAAGGGCATTTTCCAGAAGCTTGGCGTTCAGGTGGAAGCCATCAAGGCGCAGGATTCGTCGGAAGCGTTGAACGCGCTGTTGGCCGGTAAGGCGGACGCGTCGATTGAGAACACGTATAGCGTGTTGTTCGCCATCGAAGGCAAGTCGCCGGGCGAGATTCGGCTGTTCGTGCCGTGCAGTGAAACGAAGACGAAGTGTGTCAGCCACCTGCTTGTGCCCAAAGATTCACCCATCAAGGATGTCAGCGAACTGCGCGGGAAGAAGATCGGCACGTACGCAGGCGCGACGCAATTGTTGACGCTCAAGCTGTTTCTCAAGAGTCATCTGAATTGGGAGCCGGACAAAGATGTGCAGATCGTGCAGGTCGCGCCGGGACTCCAAGTGCAAGCGTTGGCGGCGGGCCAGTATGATGCGTTGTTCACGATTGAGCCGTTCTCCAGCGCGGCGCTGGCCAAGGGGATTGCCCGCGACATCTTGCCGTATGCGCGCGGCAAGATTCTCGATCCGTTCCCCGCTGGTGCGTCCAGTGTGCGCGCGAAGGTGTTGCCGGGAAATCGGCAGGCGATCCAGAAACTCTACGAAGGCATGGTGCGGGCGGCGCAGTTCATTGAGCGAAATCCTGAGGAGGCGAAGAAGATTCTCGCCAAGTGGACAAACTTGGACGCAGCGTCAGCGGAATTTGTCGGTGGCTACGATTACTACAGCTTCGAGGAGTTCACCCAAGAGAGGCAGGCCGCCGTCCAGAAGTTGGCGGACATGTACTACGGGGGCGCAGTGCTGTCGCAGAAGATCAGCGTGTCGGGAATGTTTCTGAAGGCTGAGGATTTGCAGTAGGGTCGCCTGTCCATGCACCACGACGCGACAACCGCGAACAAGGAACAAAACTCCGAGAGTGTGTGCCTGCGAGCCACTGATCTTCAGTTTGCGTATCCGTCTCCGACGGGTGCGCCGACGAACGTGCTGGACGGCGTTTCGTTCATGGTCGCCGAACACGAGACGGTGTCCATCGTCGGGCCGAACGGGTGCGGTAAGTCGACGCTGCTGCTCGCAGTTGCGGGACTTTTGGGGCTGGATTCCGGCACCGTGTCCATTCGCGGGAAACCGCCGTGCGAGGTGTCAGTGGGCTTGGTCTTCCAGAACTATCGAGAATCGCTGTTACCGTGGCGAACAACAGAGAGCAACATCGGCTTCTCACTTGAATTGAAGGGAGTGGGCCGAGAGGAACGGGCGGAGAAGGTCAGTTCCTTTTTGCAGGAACTTCACGTCGAACTGCCGCTGGACCGGTATCCCTATCAACTCAGCGGTGGACAGCAGCAGACGGTGAGCATTCTGCGCGCGTTGTTCGCTGCGCCCGATGTGCTGTTGCTCGACGAACCATTCGCATCGCTGGACTACCGGGCGCGCTTGAACATGCACCAGCGCATTCAGGAGATTTTCCACCAGACCCAGCAGACGGTTCTGCTCGTGTCTCACGAAATAGACGAAGCGATCTTGCTGTCTGACAGGGTGCTTGTGATTTCACATCGCCCGGCAAAAGTTCTTGCCGAGATCGGCGTGGGCTTCCCCAAGCCGCGTCCACGAGAACTCGTGCTGACAGACGCGTTTCTGCGGATTAAGCGGGAAATCTTCGCCCGCTTCCCTTTGTGACCAATGCAAGCGAGAACCAACAACGGCACGTGGCGAGGAGTTCTGGGAGCGGTGGCTGTCGTCCTCGTATGGGAGGCCGTTGCTGCGTCAGGTTTGGTTAGCCCTCTGATTTTGCCGTCGCCTTTGGACACCGCCCGCGCGCTTGGCGGCAACGCCCACGTCATTCTCCAAGACCTCGCGGCCACGCTCGCCCGGTTGGCCCTTGGTTTTGTTGCGGGCGCGGTCTTGGGAATCCTCGTTGGCACAATGTTCGGAATGAACGACCGAATGCGCGGTTTCTCTGAACTGGTGATCGATTTCTTCCGCTCTCTGCCGGTGATCACGCTGTTCCCACTGGCCATGATTCTGTTCGGCTTGGGCAATCCGTCAAAGATCGCGCTTACCATGTGGACGGTTTTCCTCCTGACGGTGGTGAACACCATCTACGGCATTCGGCAAGTACCAAAGACGCGAATTATGGCTGCGAGGACGCTCCGCGCAAAAGGATGGCCGTTGGTGTGGAAAGTTTACATCCCCAGTGCCGTGCCGACGATTATTGCCGGTCTGCGGCTGGCCATTTCCTTAGGGCTTGTCGTTGTCTTGGTCACCGAAATGTTCACCGGCACAATTCACGGACTCGGTAAACGGATTTACGATGCAGGCTTGGTGTACGAGGTCCCTGTCATGTACGCGGCTATTACTGTGGCTGGCCTGCTTGGTTTTGCTCTCAACAAAGCTGTCGTCTTCGTTGAGCGCAGGATAGCCCACTGGAGCGGACAGTAAGGACAATTACCTTATCGGAATTGATGTGAAGGGACGCGGCGCGTTGCATGTGAAGTGCGCGGTCGTTGACGACGAGGCTGCCATGATCTCCAGCGCCTACCTCACCGAGCACGCGATGAACTTGAACATGGAACTGGAACTCCTTGTCCGGGGTGGCGAACTTCCGCGTTCACTCGCAGGGCATCTGCGCTCGTTAATCCAGAGCCGGGTGCTCGTGACGTGCAACTGTGCGGCACGCGGCTGAATGAAGTTATGCAAACCACGACCGAAGTCTGGAGAATGAGTGACGACCAGCGCGAGTTGGTTGAGCGGTTTGAGGCCGCCTACAACTCGATTGACCGCTTTCTGCGAAAACGTCTGGGCAAGGAACATTCGACTTCCTTCATAGCGTTGGTGGCGGACTATGAACGGACGCACAGAATGGGAACCGACAGCGATTACCTACGGATGGCTGCCGATTTGCGAAATGTGCTCGTCCACGAGAAAACCAAGCCTTACCAACCTGTGGCCGTGCCGACGATGCCGGTCGTGGACACGCTGGAGAGAATTTGCAGGCGGCTGACAAACCCGCCGCTGGTCGTGCCCCGGTTCCAAAGGCCCGTGGAAGTCGTGACGCTGGACGACTCGCTAGCCAAAGTGCTGAAGCGCGTTTCACAGAGGGAGTATTCACAGTTCCCGGTTTATGATGCCGAACGGTTCCGTGGTTTGCTGACCGAGAATGGCATCACGCGCTGGCTGGCTCATCACGTGTCGAAAAATCTTTCGCTGGTGGAGTTGGACGAAGTAATGGTCAGGCAGGTGTTGCCGGAAGAAGAAAAGAGGCCGAACTGTTTGTTTGTATCACGGAGCAACACTTTGGATGAGGTCAGGGCGCTATTTGCCGAGAAGGAGTTGCTGGAGGCAGTGCTGATTACGGAAGCCGGAAAACCTGCGGAGAAGCCCATAGGGATCGTTACCCGCTGGGATGTGCTGCACGAGCACTAATTGGGGAAGCTAAAAAGCGGACAACTTCATGCAGATCGCACTGACCGTCCGCCCTTACTGGGCATGGCTCGTGGTGAACGGCTACAAGGACATCGAGAACCGGTCGTGGCCAACGCGCCTGCGCGGTTGCATCTGCATTCACGCCAGTTCCAGCCGTGTGACCCGCGCCGAGTACGAGCACTTCCTTGCCATCTGCCGCCAGCGCCGCATCAAACAATTCCCTGAGCGCGATGGCTTCCAGACCGGCGGCATTGTTGGCAGCGTCAAGATCGTGGACTGCGTGAACCGCTCACGCTCCCTTTGGTTCGGCGGCCCGTATGGCTTCGTGCTTAGCAATGCGCGAAAGACCCGGTTCAAACCGATGAAGGGGAGGCTGGGATTCTTCACAGTCCAAGCATGATCGTCTCAGTTGCCCCACTGTAACGTCTCCCCCACTGGCCAGCCCCGATCATGAAGATGCCCGTTGCCAAACTGATTGATGCCAGCTTGGTGGAGCGGCTTTCCGCCAGCGAGCAGCGTGCCCTTCAGCGAGCCGAAGTCACGATTGCCAAGGGCATGAAGTCGTTCGTGGCCGTCGGCTTGGCCCTGAAGGCAATCCGCGACCGCCGCCTGTATCGGGAGCAGTACGGCACGTTTGAGGAATACTGCGCTCGCCGATGGGAACTGTCCCGGCCACGGGGTTACGAGCTTTGCGCAGCCGCCGAGGTCGTGGAGGATTTGTCTGCAATTGCAGACATTCGGCTGCTGCCCGAAAACGAGGCCCAGACCCGCCCGCTGACACGGCTGAAAGACCCGGCGCAATGGCGGCGAGCGTGGGATATGGCGGTCAACATGGCGGCAGCCGAGAAGCGCCCCGTGACTGCCCGCGACACCGAGGAAGCGGTTCAGCGGCTCAACGGTAATGGCCGGATCGAACTTGCGGGGCTGGACGGCCAACCGGTTTTCAACTGCATTCAGGGCGACAACGCCGACCTGATCGCAGCGGTGGCCCGCCTGTACCTGCCCACGGGCTGCCGGGTTGCGGACATCACCTACGGGCGCGGCGTTTTCTGGCAGAGGGTCAACCTTGCCGATTACCGGTTTTACAAATCGGACAAGATCACCTGCCCAAGCTCGCCACATGATTTCCGGCGACTTCCGTACAAAGCTGGCTTTTTCGATGTGGTGGTGTTCGATCCGCCGTACGCCCACGCCGGGGACAGCATGAGGGTCGAGCCATGCTACCAGATTGCCAGTACAGCTGGCGGGCTTTCACACCGGGACATCATGGAAGGTTACGAGCGTGGCATGACGGAGGCGACTCGCATCCTCAAACCGGGCGGAACTTGCTGGGTCAAATGCGCTGACGAAATTGAAGCCGCACACCAGAGACGCAGCCACATGAAGGTTTTCCAAATTGCCCAAGGCTTGGATTTGGTTGACGAAGACCTGTTCGTCTTGATGCAGGAGACGCCGCCCGTCACCAACGGCAGGCGACAACGGCACGCCCGGAAGAACTGTTCGTTCTTGTGGGTCTTCCGCAAGCCTGCGCGGTAGGGGGCAATTGTCGCCGGTACCGCTTCCAAGCAACACCATTCCGGCAGCGCTCATGGCCGCAACCGCGCCAGCAATCCTGAAAACCGGTTCTCCGTCCGGTTGTTCTTCACCGCCATCCCCAGCGCCTTCCGTCGTCTGGAACGTCGAGCGGCTTCAAGCGACAGGCATGGTAAACCGGCAGCGCGGGTACGTGGAGCATCCCCAGAACTGCGTGCCTGCACCCAGCCCCTTGGTCGCCGTCCGCAGTACCATCTCGCTCTCGCACTTCGGGCAGAACTTGCGCGGGTCGCGCAAAATGGCGAGCGTTTCAGGATCGAACTTGGCGTCGGTCGATTCGAGCATCTGCGCCAACCCGACCTCGTTTACAATCTCGATCCCGTGCTTCTCGGCGAGTTGCTTTGCCTCGCCGGTGTAGCCACAGAGCGTGATGAAGATGCCTTTGGAGATTCCGGCGTCCGTCAAGGCCCCGAGGAATTCCCGCACGGCCTTCACACCCACGTTCCATGTCTTCCACTGCTTGCACTGCACCGCCGACCGCTGGCCGTCCTTCTCGATCACAAGATCAATGCCTCCATCGGGGTTCGCGCCGCCGCGTCTCGTCACGGTGTAGCCGAGCTTCCGGTAAGCTAGGGCAACGATCTTCTCGAACTGGAACCAGTCAATGCCATGAAGCTGCTCGATCAGTTGTCCGGCGGATTGAGGCGGAGCCTCCGGCTTATAGTACGGTGGCGGCGACATGGCCCAGTTGGGGTTGGGCACGAAATCTGTGATCCGCTGCGCACGCGTGGCGTATCGGTAGATGCCGAAGCCAATCAGGCCGACCACGGCCAATGCCAGCAAGCAAATGGCGATGAAGCCCGCGACGGAGAGGGTCTGGCGCACCTGCGGAGAAATCAGGCTGAGTAGCATCACCCCGCCGGCCAACTGGGCGACCGGCCCGATCCAGTCATCGTCTCGTTTTCTGCGCCTTGCCATTTTGCCTCGTAGATGCCGCACGCAGGATGCCAACACGGCTCAACAAAGACGAACAGAGTTGCCGCCCTGCTCTGATGCGCGACCGCTTGTCCGCGCACTGCTTTGAGAATAGCGTGTTCTCCGATGGTTGAGACGAAAACCATGACCAGCGTTCACAGTCGGAGACGTTTTCTGACTGCTGCCGCACAAGCCGTCGTCGGGGTGACTCTCACCGGCTGGGCCTCTGCCCTCCGGGTTGCGCCCGGTCAGCCAGCGATGGAAGCAGGCAGCTTCACCGTCATCGACACCCACACGCACTTCTACGATCCAAGCCGCCCGGAAGGTGTGCCGTGGCCACCCCGCGACGACAAAGTGCTCTGTCGGACAGTGCTCCCGAAGGACTACCGTGCCCTGCCGGTGCCCCGGCCCGTGAGCGGCACGGTGGTCGTAGAGGCCAGCCCGTGGGTCGAGGACAACCAGTGGGTGCTCGATCTCGCCGCGCACGAACCGTTCATCGTCGGCTTCGTGGGCAATCTGCCGGTCGGCACGAAGCAATTTGCCGGACACCTGAAGCGGTTCGCAGCCAACAAACTTTTCCGGGGCATTCGCATCCGCGACCGCAAACTGGAAGGCACGCTGGATGACCCCGCCTTCGTGAGCGATCTGCGGCTTCTGGCCGACCATGACCTGTCGCTGGATTTGGTGGGCGGCAGGGAGATTCTCCCGTATGCGGATCGGCTGGCGAAGGAAGTGCCCAAACTGCGGATCATCATCGACCACTTGGCGGGCGTTGTGGTGGACGGCAAGGTGCCCCCGGCTGACTGGGCGGAGCAGATGCGGGCACTGGTGCGAAGGCCGAACGTGTACTGCAAGCTCTCCGGTCTGGTGGAGGGCACTGGTCGGAGCGATGGCTCAGCACCGCGTGACGTGGGTTTCTACCGCCCGGTGCTGAATGCGATGCGGGAGATGTTCGGCCCCGAACGATTGATCTACGCAAGCAACTGGCCGGTGAGCGAACGGTTCGCGCCGCTGGCCACGGTGCAGGGCATTGTGGGGGAGTATTTCCGCAGCCACGGACGGCGAGCGGAGGAACAGGTCTTCGCGCAGAGCGCCAAGGCGGCTTACCGCTGGGTGCAGAGGGGGAAAATCCTGCACTGAAGCGACGGGCGACCAAGCACCGCCCTGCGTGTGATCCAGTGCAGAGGATGGGGTGTTGACCCCATAGACAGACTGGGAACCGTCAGACGACCATTACCGTTAGGTGAGCACCAACATTCAGTCCATACCATCCGATTGCAGAAAGTTTAGGGTCGCCGTCGCACCGTTGTTTGTGTGCGCCTTTGTGCTGGGCACGTTCGGAGGGTTCTGTGTCGTCCTGATGCTGGATGGATGGCCTTTTGAGCGCCTTGGGCTGGTGGTGGCAAGTGCATCGGTGCCGGTCGCCGCACTCGTCATGGCGTGGGTGGTTTCCATTTTTTATCCTGCGAGCTTTTCCGCCGAGGGAATTTACGGTCATTCGTTCTGGGGACGGCAACGTTTTGTCCGTTGGCAGGGAATCGCCGCCGCCCGCCCGTTCAGGCTCTTAAATTTGCGATGGCTCCGAATTTACAGGAGCGACTACAGCGAGGTTATTTGGCTGGCCCTGTTTCAGTCACACAAGGCGGAGTTTCAACAGGAGATGCGGCGCCTTGCGCCCGCTGGGAGTCCGATCTTCAAGCGCTGGCAATGACACTCGACCAGAATCGCTCCAGCGCCCCGCCGCTCTGCTGCTCCGTCTGGCGCGGAGGGACAATCCACCCGCGCATTTCTCGCTTCACTTTGCTCGCCAGCGGCGGCAGCAGAGCGCGAGCTTTGGTCGGCGCCGGCTGCAAAGACAGCAGTGACACATGAACGAATCCCCTCCCCCTAGTCGAGCGGCGCCAATCTGCGCGGGATTGAGTTTAACCCTCCCCTTGTCCGGCATCCTGCTCACGTTTCTTCTGGTGTCGCTCCCGTCCATCCGTGGGACGGGCGATTTCGCTCACTTCGCTCCCGCTATTGTTGCCGGTCTGGTTGCGTTCCCGCTCGGTTGCATCGGTGTCGCACTGGCCGTCACGGCGATAGTGCGCAGAGAGAGATGGGTCGCTGTGGCCGTGGTCGGCATCGTTCTGAATGTGCTCCTTGGGCTGCTGTCTGCGCCTCTGGTCTAGGCGGCGGTGCAGAGATGAGAATCTGAACGGCCAACACAATCGCTCCAGCGCCCCGCCGCTACGCCTCCACCTGTTCCATGATCTGCCGCGCCGACCGCCCCCAGCGTCCCCCGGTTTCCAACGCAACCCTGTGACAAGACGTTGACGCGTCGAGGGGCACGCTTAGCGTCGCATCATGAACCAAGAGAACTTCAGCCCAACCGCCCCCCCCGGCTGACTTTGGCTGAATAATACTGTTCGGCCCCACGTGATGCTCTGGTGATGGAGTTGTCCAACTGGGCGAAAGATTATGGAAACACAAGTAATAAGAATCACCGGCTTGGTCTGGCTGTGCGCAGGACTATGGTTGACGGCATGGTCTATTACGAAGGCAGCCCCCATCCAAGTGATACCAGCCTTGGTGGCAGCAGCTTTTGCTGCATTTGGAGCACTAGCTGGTTACTCCGCCATCCGTGGGCGACGCTGGGCGCATTGGGCCATGTTCGTTCAGGCTTTGCTGCTTGCCGCATTCGCCATAGCCTATTTCGTGAAGTGGGGTTTCGGCTGGAGTCACGGCTCAGGCGATTGGAGTGCTCTGGCGATCACGCTGTTTTCGGTGCTGACGCTGGCGGCTATGGCTGTCGGGAAGTTACCTGAAAGAGCCGAATCGGGTCGCCGGGAGGGTTGCCCTCCCGGCTCCCACACCACCTGACAAGCGCACACAAATGCGACCCAGCGCCCCCGCCGCTCTGTTGCTCCGCTCAACACGGGGCGGCCATTCGCCCGCGCCCCACACGCTCGACGCGGCAGCTTCTCAGCCTTGGACTAACCGCGCAGAAACGCAAACCGGAACCCCCAAATGAAAATTAGCCTTATCGCCGCTGTCGTCGTTGGTTGCCTTGCCCTTATTGTGGCGATCAAAGTTGGCCGCTTCATCATGAAAGTGATTTTTGGTCTGATCGCGCTGGCGCTGCTGGGTGGGGCAGTGTGGTGGTTCTTGCTCAGACATTGATCCCTGACTGGCTGGATTGGTGCGGGCGACTTGACTTGCGCTCGCTCTATTCCTCTACTGTATCCATGAACATATCCGATCTCTCTGCCGCACAACTCCGCCGCGCCGCCGCCCTCAAGGAACGGCTTGAGAAGCTGCACAAGGAACTGACCAGCATCCTTGGCAGCGCAAGCCCAGCGCCTGCTGCTGACGATGGCGGGAGAAAGAAGCACAAAAGGAGTGCGGCAGCGCGTGCCCGTATGGCCGCCGCGCAGAAAGCCCGCTGGGCGAAGATCAAGGCGGCCACCAAGTCGGCCCCTGCGGCCAAAGCCGCTCCCGTGGCCAAACCCGCCCGCAAGAAGTGGAAGATCAGTGCAGCCGGCATGGCACGAATCATGGCAGCCAACAAAGCCCGCTGGGCGAAGATCAAGGCCGCGCAAAAGAAGTAGTAAGCACCGCCAGTCTCACACTCTCAGGCGCAATGTCCCCCAGTGGACATTGAGCCTTCCGTTTCTCGGCAGGATGACACGCCGTGCAGGGTACACGGTGGGCGCCCACCACCAAGCGTGCCGAAGCCCTTGAAATAGCGCTTGTCACGACTCGCCGTCGGCCTATCGTCGGCGATGGTGACGGGTCAGGGCGGCCTTTGTCATTCGCCGCTGGCTTTGTCCGATTAGTGCTGCCGGAGGATCGCGGATATGAACGACTACGAACCAATTCTCGCCGAACTGCGAAAGATTTCGGCTTGGGCCGACATGCAGCGCAAGATTACCAAATGGTCACTGATCGTCGTCGCCGTTGTCATTCCGGCGATGATCGTTTTTGGTATCCTGATGGAACGCCGGGTGGAGACACACCTTGAAGCTGGCCAGAAACCAGATTGGTACGATGTGGATCAGAATGTTCGTGTGGGCGATTTCGACAAGGCGATACGGATCGGGGAGGAACTCATCCTGAAAACCCCGCAATATCCCGAAGCTCATCGACGGTTGGCCGGGGCGTACTTGGCCGCAGGCAAGATCGAGAAGGCGCGGGCGCACTATGCGGAAGCGTTTCGCCTGTTTCCTTCCGACGAGAACGAAAAACTGCTGATTGCGATAGATAGGCGAAGCAAAGCAGAGAATGTCCAAGCCGTGGGCGCAGCGAACCGGAGCCAGCCGTTTCGCTCAGAGACAAATCGAACGTCCGCGGCGGCTGGCTCCCGTCGCTGACCTTTGCGTTAGGCCGCTCGACCACACCACACCATGAAACGCACCGCACAAATCGCCCTACTGCTAGTCGCCGTTCTGGTGACGTTGCTCAACGCCTGCGCGAAGCGAAACAAGGTCGTGGGAATTGGGGACGACGACCCCGAGATGGCGGCAGCCATTGCCAAGGCGAGACAAACGCTTCCGCAGTTTTGGCAGGTGTTCGATAAGCGAGAGCACGGCGAGAGTAACTTTGTGCTCGTGGTCAGGATTACAGACAAAGGACGTATTGAGCACTTTTTCACCACCGACTTCGAGCGTCGCGACGGCAAGACGATGGTCACCATCAGCAACAAACCGAACATCGTGGCGAGCGTGAAGTTAGGCGACCGGATTGAGATTCCAGAGGCGGACATCACAGACTGGAGCTACATGCGCAACGGGAAGTATGTCGGCATGACTACGTTCAAGGCTCGGTTTAAGCGGATGCCGGCGGCCCACGTTGAACAAGTCAAAAAAGTGATGGCTGACCCATGAGTGAACGGCCTAACAAAATCACCGGAGCGAAGGCGGGCGGGCCGCGTCAGTTGCCAATGCGAACGCACAGGGCCGCCCGCATCGCTCAGTTCTGGCGTTAGGCGAATCGGGGAAAGTGTAACAAATGGACTATTCATTATCGAGCATCCGATGGCTTCGCGTCCTGAGCGCGGCGCTCGCAGTGATTGCGCTGAGTTTCCTCATCCTGACGGTCATCGTTGCCGTCTATGCGTTTGTCTTGGCGTTTCAGGCTCAGGGCGCTCCCGACCAGTCGGCCATCAGCCACTTTGCCGCGAGGGTCAGTCCCAAGTTGATGCCGTGGCTTGAGATGTTGCTGACGTTGGTTGTGGCCCTCATCGTTGCTCGGAGAGCCGAGAAGGCCGGTATCATTCACGGTCTTTTCATTGGTATTCTAGCAGGTCTGTTGAGTTTGGCGGTGACACTGGCTTTTGGTGGGCGGCTTGGTCTGCATGACTTGGTTTTCTTTCTAATCGTTGTGGGGCTGGGGTGGCTCGGAGGCTTTGTCGGACAAAAAAGGACGGGTAGAACATGAAGTCGTCGCCTAAAATCGCTCCAGCCAACGCGGGATGGCGCGGCCAGTTCCGCTTCGCGGTTCACGTCTTTTGATCCCGCGTGGCTGAGCTTTGGTCGTTAGGTGTCGATTCGCACGTATGTCACAAAAGGCAAGCATCGCGATCTTCGGGATTCCGATCATTTGTCTGCTCGTCGCTATAGCTATCCCCAACTGTGCCCGTTCGCGCGTGACTCTCGCAAAGATGTCGTGCATCGCGGGGCTGCGTATGATTGACGGCGCAAAGGTGCAATGGGCTTTGAAGCACCAGAAGACGACCAACGACGCCCCGACATGGGATGACCTTCGTCCCTATTTCATCAGAGCACGCCTCCCTCTCGAATGCCCTGACGGAGGCGTATACACTATCGGGCGCGTTGGTGAGTTGCCGTCTTGTTCGATTGCCAGACATACCGACCATTGGAGAACGAATTATCCATGAAGGCGACACCTACCGGCTGCACCGAACCTCGCGATTGCGTCTCTGTTCCAAGCCGGGCATGAGCGGCGCTCCGCCCGGTGCGCGGCGGCCATGCACCATTCGCCTGCAACCGGGCGCCAGTGTTGTTCGACTGAGCTTGAATTTCAGTCCGCATCGCATCGTCGATAAACATCAAGACGAAATACAACACACCATGAAAAGAACAGCAGTCATTCTGCCCCTATGTTGCACCCTGCTGGTGGCGCCGTTTCTCGGCGGGTGCGTCGCCGCCATCGGGAATCGGAATCCGGGCGTGACGGTCGGTCAGCAGTTGATCGACTTGCAGAAGGCCAAGGATGCTGGCGCCATCACGGAGGCGGAATTTCAGGCACAGAAGGCGAAGTTGCTCGGAACGAAATGAGTTTGGACGAGCCATCCAACCCTTCAGGGGAGACAGCAGTGGTTGGTAAGGCTTGATCGGTGCCGCCTTTGACTTGCGCCATGTTGAAGCCCCTGTCGATCCTTGGCTACATCGGGATGGTGGGCGGCCTGCTCGGTTTGCTGGCCCTGCGGAATCTTATCTCAGCCTCCCCGCTCGTCATCGCGTTGCAGGGGGCGGCCCTTCTGCTGATGCTTTGGGCGCGGGTCACGTTCGGTCGCCGCAGTTTCCACGCGGTGGCCGATCCGACGGAAGGAGGCTTGGTGACGGGCGGGTCATATCGGTACATCCGGCATCCGATTTACACCGCGGTCTGCCTGTTCACCGGGGCCGGGGTGGCGGCGCACTGGTCTTGGAGCAGCGGTCTGTGCGGCGGGGTGATTCTGGGCAGCGCGGTGACGCGGATCATTTGCGAGGAAGCGTTGGTGGCGGCACGCTACCCGGAGTATGCTCAATACAAAGCCCGAACGCGGCGCATGATCCCTTATGTTTATTGACGCGCCAGTTTCAGAGGGGACGGCGAACTTGATCGCTGGCGTCAACGCCGCGTGGTGCAGTAGCGGCAGCCTTCACTGTGGATTGGACTCTGTGGCGCATCCGCTGCGGCCTTGCTCACCCTGCTGGTCACGTTCCGCATCTATTCCAACAGCATGGCCTCCCTGCTTTCTGGGGCGCTCATCAGTCTGTCAGTCTTCATGATAGTAGGGATGATCCCATCTGCGGTTGTGGTGATTCTCTACTGGCGCAAGCACAGGGGCGGACGGGCCATCGGATCGAAGGCACTCGAAAAACCACTTGATACGGGTGGCCGCCAAGGTGTATGTGTGCGCCCATGACGGCGAAAACCCGACGCGCCCTCAAATCTCATTATGAACCTACAAACCTGCCTCGCAGCCGCAAACTCACGAAATCAATCAGATGCTTGGTATGGCGAGAGCCTGTGGCGACATGCCCGGGAGGTTTTCACGCTGGACGCTGCCGTTTCCCGGACTATCGCCCTCGCTCTCACGCTGGCCTTGCTGACTGCTGGCTGCGTGACCTATTCCAAGGACAAGGCGATTGAGCGGATGTCGGAGCAGGAAAAGGCCGTGCTCGCAGAACTCTCGAAAATCACGCGGAACACGACGAAGGCAGAAGTCCGCGAACTTCTGGGCAAGCCCGACCACTCTGAGAAATGGGATAGCTGGGAGTACTATCTCAATGAGAGGACGGTCAATACCACGCAGACGATCACGTCACCCAGTTACCGATTGTCGGAAGTCAAGAATGGCCAGTTTACGGGGGGGAGCGTTCAGATGCCGAGCAGTTCAACGACGATCCAGATGAAAGAGAAGCAATGGGATTCGGTAGTGCGCGTGTTTTTTAAGAATGATCGCGTTAAAAAGATACGCTTCACCCATCCGGGCTTGGATAACGGCTGGAGCTTTGAGCTTTTGAAATAGGCGGCACCAGCGACCCGCTCATAGTCAACCAAGCGGGGGCGTGCGACCACTTACAATAGTGAGCCTCACGTGGGAAAACCTCAACCAACGAAAGGATGCCCATGCCATTATTGAAAATCCAAACCAACGCCGCGATTGACGACCAGAAAAGCCAGCCGCTGTTAAAGAACGTGGCGCAGCGGATTGCCAAGGCACTCAACAAACCAGAACAGTACATGATGGTCAGCTTGGAAGCGGATCGCTCCATGCTGTTCGCGGGCACCAGCGAGCCAACGGCCTTTTTGGAGTTGAAAGCCATCGGGCTGCCCGCCGGCAAGACCGGCGAGTTGGCCCGGCTGCTCTGCGAAGTGGTCGAGTCCGAACTCGGCGTGCCGCAGCAACGGATTTACATCAATTTCGCCGATGTGCCGGCCAGCCTCTGGGGCTGGAACGGGGAGACGTTCTGACGGATGCAATAGCACCTGACGGATGAAGCGCCGGACGCTCAAGCAACTTCGTCCCAAACGACAGCCAGAACAGCACCACAATGTTTACGTCGTGCTGCTCGATCCCGCCGTCGGCAAAAACCGGAAGGTTCGTGCCGAGAACCCGGAGCGCGATCCCAAGAAGCCGTGCGTGTACGTCGGGATGACCGGCCTGACGCCGGAGGAACGCTTCGCGAATCACAAGTTAGGGATCAAAGACGCGTGGGTGGTGAAGCGCTACGGCATCCGCCTGCTGCCGGAACTCTACGCGCACCTGAACCCGATGCCGTTCGAGGCGGCAGCGCAGATGGAAATGGACTTGGCGGAAGACCTGCGCCGGGCCGGGTACACGGTCACGGGCGGACATTGACCTTGGTCTTCACGCGCCGCCGAAAACTCCTGATCGACGGCGGTTGTGCAAACCAGAACAGGTGCGCCGCGCAATCGCAATCGGACGAACCAAATCTCAGCATCGGTACCCCGGCACCCGGCAGTCGTGCCACGGCTTTGGCCCACGCGTGCTCGCGGCGGGTTGCCTCGGTCGTGAACCACACTTCCACTAAATCACAGGCGACCCGCAGGTAATCAATGTGCCAATGCGGGCGGACGGCGATCCGTCGGTGGTGCTCGATCCGGGCCGCCAAGCCACCCGGCCCAAAGGCGCTGCCGACGTACACGTAAATGCCCGACTGCAACTTCAGCGTGCCAAGCCTCCCGATGCCCAGTGGCACGGTCGATTTGCACGTCAACAGGAGCGCGTAGGTACCCGGATGCGAGGTCATCGTGAAATCCCCACGGCCAGATCGCACCGTTGCTGGCTCATCTCGTACGCTTGCCTTGCCGGGCTTTGCGAGCCGGGCTGACACTCCGTTTTTTCGCAGGATCGTAGGGTGCGCCTCCCAGCGCTTCGAGCACGAGCGACTGCGCCCATACCGGCGGTGACTGCCGGCCACACTCCCACGCCTGCAACGTGCGCGTGCTCAGTCCGTGGATCAGTTGCGCGGCTATCGCTTGCGAAAAGCGCTCCCGGCGGCGCACGGCCTTCAACTGTTCGGCGAAACTCATGGTTTTGTTGGCCATCGGCCCAGCATACGTGACACACGTATAATCCTCAATCAGAAAACCGATGCGGTTCCAGCGTGGCGTGATTCCGCCTTCCAAGCACTCGTGCCGAGGCATCGCGAACACCGCGAAAAATCTGTCAAGGGATTTATTTTCGACACGCGCCCACAAGGACTTGCGCGAGCGCAACCCGCCCAAATCACCCTTTCTCAAAACTGCCCGTGGTAAAATTGTCCGATGGTGAATTCTGTTTTCATCACGCAACAACAACTCTGGAAAAATGAAAAACTGGTTTGAAGTGGACAAGCAGGGACTGGCACAGATTCTGGAACGCAAGGGCAAGGAGTTCGTCCTCTTTGAGTTGATCCAGAACACTTGGGATGAGCCGGGCGTCACGAAGGTCAGCGTGGCGCTCGAACACCAAGGCTGGAACAAGGCCCGGCTCGTGGTGGAGGACGACGCGCCGGAGGGCTTCAAGGATTTGAGCCACGCTTTCACCCTGTTCGCCGACTCGACCAAGAAAGCCAACCCAGAGCAGCGCGGACGTTTCAATCTGGGTGAGAAGCTGGTCTTGGCCATCAGCGATGAAGTCACGATTTGCACGACCAAGGGCGGCATCCGCTTTGATGCCGAAGGCCGTCACCGCTTGCGTTCCCGTCAGGCGGTCGGCAGCCGGATCGAATGCCGGCTGCGGCTGACGCCGGACGAGTGCCGGGCCATTGCCGCGCAGGCCCGCAAACTGATTCCCCCGGAGCGCATCACAACCGTCCTCAACGGCGAACCGCTCACGCCCCGGCTGCCGCTGGAAACCTTCAGCGCGACACTGCCCACGGAAGTCGCCAGTGCTGACGGGTTGCTGCGGCGGGCGCATCGGGAAACGGTCATCCGGTTGTACGCAGTACGGCCGGGCGAGACAGCCACGCTGTACGAGATGGGCATCCCGGTGGTGGAGACGGGCGACCGATGGCACTACGACATCGGGCAGAAGGTGCCGCTGACCCTCGACCGGGAGAACGTGCCGCCGGGCTTCCTGCGGCAGGTGCGCGTGGCGGTGTTCAACCGGATGCACAGTCAGCTTGCGGCGGAGGACGTGAACAGCGAATGGGCCGAAATCGCCATCGCCTCCCCGGACTGCGCGAGAGAGGCGGTGGAGAGTTACGTCAGCAAACGGTTCGGCGAAAAACGTGTGAGCTTTGATCCGTCCGACCCGGAAGCCAAGAAGCTGGCGGTGAGCAAAGGCTACACGGTCGTCCACGGCGGGATGATGTCGGCGGGCGCGTGGCAGAATGCCAAGATCGTCGGCGCCATCCAACCCGCCGGCAAGGTGACGCCCGGCCCCAAGACATGGACAGGCGAGGACAACCCGGATGCCGGCATCTTCAGGGACTGGATTCCCGAATCCAAATGGACGGACGGAATGCGCGAGATGGCCGCGTTCGCCCAGCGCATGGCCGAGAAAGTTCTCTCACGAACGATCAAGGTGAAGTTCTGCACCACGCCGCATCATCTGGGCGGAGCCAGCTACTGCTCCAGTGGCGAATTGGTCTTCAACAAATTTCGGCTCGGCACGAACTGGTTCGAGCAGGACATCACCGAGGACGTGGTGCGGCTGCTCATCCACGAGTTCGCCCATGATGCCAGCGGCGATCACCTGAGCAGCGAGTATCATGAGGCGCTGTGCCGCATCGGGGCGAAGCTCTACGCGCTGGCGCGGCGCGGGGAACTCTGACAACGGCAATCGGGTGGCCAGTGAAGGGCGCAGCGCCGCCTTGATGAAGCCCGTTGCGATTGATGCTCGGCCCTGAGTTCAGCGAGTTGACCGGTTCGTTTTCGCGGTCGTGCTTTTGCGCAACCGCATTTCCGTCGAGAACAGGCTGTCGGTCGTGACCTTGAGCACCCGCGCCAGCGCCAGAAGTTCATCGTCGCTGACGCACCGCAGTTGTGCCTCGATCTGGGACAGCGTGCCGCGAGAAATATCGAACCCCTGCAACTGGCAGCGGGCGGCCAGTTCTTCCTGTGTCAAACCGAGGCCGGAGCGCCGCTTTCGTATTTGCGGCCCGACAATGTTGGCGGGTGTTTTGGTTCTGGCCATGCGCTCAGAGATTGAGCTTGACCGTAACCGCAGGGTGGGTTCTGAATTGCTACGCTTTCTTAGCAATCGGCAGCAGCCGCACAAATGAAACCGGAATATGCCAGTGATCCCCGACGGTGCGGACTGCGTGGACTTCGGCGTCAACCTGACGCCGGACATCGCGGGCGCTGCGCCTCCCTTGGAAAACAGGAACCGATATGAAAAAGATCAATTGCCGAATGTTACGACTCGTCATCACGTTGACGTGTGTTGCCCGTATTGCCAGTGCCGAGGACGCGGCGACCCAAGCGACGAAGGATGAGTTGGCACGACTCGGCTATCCCGGAGCAATTACCGAGGACGAATTTCTTCGTGCGGCCCAAGATGGCAATACAAAGGCGCTTGTGTTGTTCTTGGGAGCAGGCATCGCTGTCAACGCGAAAAGTAGTTTCCTCGACCAGAACACTGCTCTTATGCTTGCGGCTTTGAATGGAAACGCCGGGGCTGTGAAACTCTTGTTGAAAAAAGGTGCGTTCATTGATGCCAAGAACAAGTCCTCTCAAAACGCCCTCATGTTGGCCGCCAAAAAGGGACACGCCGAAACCGTGGAAGTGCTTGTCAAGAACGGCGCAAAGGTCAATGAAACCGACAACGCCGGAAAAACTCCGCTGATTCACGCGGCAGCCGGTGCGGGCGATTCTCAGACGATGAAAGCGCTGCTGGCTAACAAGGCCGACCCGAACATCAAAGACAATGCGGGCAATACCGCATTGGATTACGCCCGGAAGAAAGGTGACACGACGCTGGTCAATCTGTTGCAATCGCCCTCACTGTGGGCGGAGATCGAAGGCGCGTTCGGCCTCGAACTCGGCGGCACTTTTGACGTGGTCAAGGCTGCTCGTGTCGACCCGGCGCAGTGGGACGAACAGGGTGAGGGTGTCGGAGAGCATCAACTGGTGTTGGTGTACAAGTTCACTCCACAGAACCCACTGCCGCCCTTTGAGAGCTATTACGTCGAGATCACCCCTAAGACTCATAAGATATGTGCAATCTATGCCGTTCGAGAGAATCAGTCGCAGGAGAGCGACGCGCAACTTGATGTGGTCAAAGCAGCCTTGTCCTACAAGTACGGCAGTAGCGACAGGTCGGGTTGGGGCTTCGTTCTCTATTCCACTTTTCGCAATGGAAGGGGCGTTGGTCTTTTAAGGACTGACCCTCGTGGGGGACTCGACAACAAGAGTCAGCAGGCACGGATGAATGTCGTTACGTTAAGCTATGCAGATAGCTCGCTTGAGAATTTGGCAAAACGTGAGCGCGCAGAGATTATGAAGGCGGAGCAAGATTCCAAGCAGCGTGAGTTGGAGAAGAAGGCCAAGGCACTGGAAAAGTCAGGTATATGACGACTTCCATTTGAGTGCTGATAAGCATGGGCGATCAGTTATCTCCAACCGGGAATGCGGGAGCCGCGCCGCAGCCGGGAAACCCGCAACCACACCAGTCAGGTGCGAAGAACGGCTGCGCGGGTTGCGCGGGACTCGTCGTCGTTTTCGTCGTCGTCTTCTGGATTGCCGATTATGCGGGTTGCAAGTGGACACAAAGTCAGTCTGGCAGCAGCCCGGTTGCGGTCAGCAGGCCGACCAAAGCCGAGTGGCTGGCGAAGGTGGCTGGTCGCTACCAGTACGCGCAGATGAGAATCATCGACAACTGGCGGGTGAACGATTCCAAGAGCTTCATGGGTGAGCCGGACGGAACACAGTCCTTCGGAGATCACGCCTTCTGGTACTACGACTGTTCGGATGGCGGGATTCAGCTATCCATGTTCGCACCCAATCTGGCGGTCGGCGTGATGCAGGGAAACATAAACGATTACTGAGCCATTCCATGCCAAATCGAAAACTCCATCTGTCGCTGGCTGCCAGCCTCATGCTCCTGCTGACGGGCTGCTCCCATCCCATCACGGACATGGAGGGTCGAAGCGTTCCGGCAGTGGGGCAAACAGCACGCCTCATCGAAAAGCACGGCTGGCTGGCCACCACCGAGAGCGCCGTTGCCGAGTTGATGACATCACCACGGCCAAGTTTGACACCGCCGAAGTTCGACGACCCGCCTGATCGGTTTGCCCAGTGGCGACAGACGATGGACGCCGCCTTGGAGCAAACTGTGGCTCGGCTGAACTTGGAGGGCAAGGTGATACAGGTGTCGCCCGGAAGCAAAGTCCGCATCCTCGGTTATTATTGCAACGCTCCGAACATAAGACCGCTTCTGCCGCAGGAAAGAATGGCCTCATTTGTCAAGGTGGAGGTCCTTGAGGGTGAAGCCAAAGGGAAGACCGGATTCACCGCGACCGGCGAAGTTGCAGAGTGAACCACCCCGAACCACAACGCCTATGAAAAAATGCCCATACTTCAGCGCGGCCTTCCGCCTCCGACGAGCAGCCTGACAGCCGCAGTCCCAAGAAGGCCCAACGCCAAATTGCCAAACCATGTTTGATAAAGCTGACCTCACCAGTGCGGGTGTGACCATCCCCGACCCCATCGAAACAGCGGAGCGGGACGAGGCTGACTTGGCGGCACAACTCGCCGACCTCAAAGCCGGGCGCGGCGAAGCGTTCTTCTACCCCAACGGAGCGTTTGACTGGGAGCCGCTGTTCCGGTTCTCCCATGTGGCCAACCTGTTCGTTTACGCGGACAGCCGCTTCGCCGAGAAACGGTTCGATCAAGCATTCGAGGCGATTCGTACGCACCAAACAAAAGTCGGCGATGGACTTGTAAGCTTGCAAATGGGTGACCCGTCATACACCGACACGCTGGAGCGGGAAATTCTGCCGGTTGCCATGCAGGAGGCTTTGAATTGGGTTTGGGCAGGCACGCAGCCGGTGGAGCCGTGGGCGACCGCAAAACTGGTTGGCCGGAGAATCGGCCAGCTTAAACGAAGGCTCTGGCTGATCTACATCGGGGGCAGCCCACTCGCGGCGTACCGTCAGCTATTCGCAGAACGCGGGAGTGCGCCCCGCTGCCTTTGCTTGCGAGAGCTTGTCGACGTGGACACGCCGCCGGAGGCGGAGGCGACCTTCGCAGAAAGAAGTGCGGCGTGGGAGGGTGCCGCACGCTGGCGCGGCCCTTTGCGTCAAATAATCCGACGACGACGGGCGCCGTTGCCAGAGTTCCTCGTGGGAGACTGCGATCAATTTGACTGGCCGCACAGCCACATCCGGCAATCTATAGCTAACTGGCCGGTCGACTTTGGTGCAACAGTTTGCCAACTGCCCGGCGCACACTGGCCCGATCTCCAACCGGCGAACGAACAGGGGGTGCGTCGTGTTGTTGTCACCCTCACACCGCTCAATCCGCGCACAGCCAAGCGTGTCGATGCAATAGTTGTCACACCGTCATTTTACCGGAAATACCAGTGGCCGGAGCACCTGACCGTGATCCTCGAACGCCCGCCGCAAGGCGCGGATGAGGTTGTGCCTAACAACGCTAGTATCCTCGTGCGGGAGATAGCTGAAAGACCTTTGGCCGAGGGGCTTCAAATCGTCCAGCAGGTGGCCGCCGAGAGGAACCTGTCCCGTGTGGCGATGGAGCGATTCGGCTTCGAGGATGAAGGGGAATACCTCCGCGAGTGGCGGCAAACGGACGGGGCTATCAAGGAGTTGACGATTCATGCGATTGACGACGGCACGTTCCTCGACTTTGCCCCGTACGCAGACCAATGTGATTAAGGATTCCGCTAAACCAGATCGCTCAGACCGGATCGCCGCTTTCTGATCTCTGCGCTGATCCTCTGGTTCACGTCGTGGTGGGCGTCCAGCAGGCGCTGGGGGATGCCCGCCAGCAGTTTGGCCGACATTTGCTGAAAACGCTTCCAGACCGGTTCAATCCGCTTCACGCCCTCCTTGGTGATCCGCACCCGCTTGGCGTTGAAATGCTGACCTGATGCGGGATCAGCATCGGCGACCTCCAAAAGCGCCGGCTTGGTGTCCGCCAGCTTGCGGATGCGCCGGGACAGGAGGCTGGGGTTGTGGACGAGGTAGCGTTCGAGTTGATTGAAGGCCACAAAGTTCTCCTTGTCGTGCTCCAGATCGTCCCAGCATAGTTCTCTGACCCCGTACAACGACACCAACAGGTCGGCTTCCTCCACGGTGAAGCCGGAACCGGCCACCACCGCCTTGACCCCGTGGAGCAGGTCGCGGCGGGCGATGAAAACGCTGCTGATTGTCTCAGTCGGCTCGATCTGGGTCTTGCGCATGGGGGCAGCCTAGTTTTCCCCACCGGGGAAGTCAATGTGTTGGTTCTTGACATAGTAAAGAACAAAGCCTATCGTCCGCCTGTGAAATACAAGGTCAGGCTGGTGACCCAAGCCAACTGTCACTGCCCGGATTGCCGGGCGGGAAAACATCTCTACGAACTCCACCGCTGGCGGGACGGCGAGTGGCAGTTCGTTGGCATCAGCCTCCAGAGCTACGCCAGCGCTGAGGACTGCCAGCGGAACCATCACTGGGGCATCCCATTTCAGGCGGAAGACGTTTGGGAAGACGGGACGCCGATCCTGCCGCCAGAGCGCAGGGGACAGGCCCAGCCGGCGAAACTGAAATCCGGCGCCGGGCACAAGGTCATTCTCGATCACAAAGCCTTCGTGAAATCTGCGGAGGCACTGGAACGACACTGGTTCCCCGCTGCTGCCGGTGATGGTGAAGGCAAACCACGTTGGCCATGACCCCGGAGCAAACCAAACTGGCGGATGCCGTGGCGGCGTTCATGACCTTGAAGCCCGCCCCCGGCTTCGATGGCCACTGGGCACGGGTCTTCTCGCTGCCTGATGGCGGGAGGCTCTACTTCTCCGCCGGGCGGCAGCGCGAGCAACTGCACATCTCCGCCAGCGTCGCGGAGAGCCTGCGGGAACACAAAGCCTACTACCGCGACGGCGAAGCGCTCAAGACCAGCATCAATGTGTCCGACTCGAAGGACGCGCAGCGGATCGCGGCGGATGTCCTGCGCAGGTTGCTGCCGGAGTACGAGCGTGAGGCGTCCGCCTGCAAAGCCAACAAAGCCCGTCACGACGACCACAACGCGAAGCGCACACTGGCGCTGACCAAAGTCGCTGCGCCGTTTAGGGAGCGTGTTCAATGTGACGAGCGGTCAGGCGAACCGCGCCCGCTCTCCATTGACCGGGAGGGCAAGTTCAGCCTCACGGCCAAGCCCTACTGCGAGTCCGTGAAAATGGAAATCGAAGTCAGCCCGGACATTGCAGAACGGATTGCCACGCTGCTGGCTGCTCTCTGACGATCCATGAGCTAAGGACAAACATGCGTGACCCCCGAATCAATCCACGCCCCGGCGACCGGCTGGCCAAAGTTCTGACCAACCGCGCCGGAGTGTCCGGCGTGTTCAGCCGCCGCGTGCTGGCGCTGGAGAAGCGCTTTCCAGACGGCATCGTCGTCGTCTGGACGCGCAAGCGCCCAAACCAGCCCTGTCGTTGCACGCTGGCCGCATGGCGGAAGTGGGCCAAGAACGCCTCCAAAGTGGCAGAACATTCGCATCGAAGATTATGACACCCATACAGGACGCCACGGAAGACCTCCGCCGCCGCAGGTTGGTGGAAATTAGCAGCACGGTCGAATCGGACGACGTAATCGTTGAGCGGCAGCGCCTCGAAGCTCGATACGGTCAGATTTGGGATGCTGCACAGGTTGCTGAGGACTTTGAAGTTCTCGGCTTCATGGCCCCGTATGTGGTCGTCCGGCGCAGGTCGGACGGGCGCAAGGGAAGCTTGGAGTTCCAGCACCAGCCGCGATTCTATTTCAATTTTGTTCTCGATTAGCCGACCACCCACACCCGCCGCGCATCCAACATGAACATCCAATCCGACAACCTGTGGGGCGAACCCATCTTCAGCTATACCCGCGCCCAAGCCATCGCGGATGGTGTGCTCATAGACCTGACCACCGCTACCGACGACAAGGGCCAACGGCTCTGCCCGCAGGTGGGATTCAAGGTGCCGGTTGCCATCACACGCACGGCTTGGGCGAAGACCATTGAAGCGGGTGGACGCTGGAAGCCAGACGGGGAGGGTGAAGTCCTCGAACTGAAGGGCGGTCAGTCACTGACCGGCAGGTTGTGGGACTTGCTCTGGATGTTGCGGGTCGCCTCTGGCAAAGCCGCGAACTCCGACCGGGTTCATTTCCAAGTGTTGGTGGACGTTCACGGCGATGGCCGGCGTGAAACGATCAGCCTGTGGGCGCTCTGCGGCCCCGGCGATGACCCTCAGCCCGTCATCACCATCATGTTGGAAGGCGAGGACTGATGCTCCATGCGCCTTGACCTGCTCAAACAACTCTTGGTTATGCCGACCTGCTCGATATGAAAATGAACAAGACACTGAAACTCCACTGCGCCGTGCCGGGCTGCCCAGATCGCGCCCTGACCACGGCCAGTATCTCCATCAACAACGCGCCCAAGAAGCGCCTGCCCGTCTGCCGCTGCCACGCCGATGCCGCCAAGGAAGACATTGCCACCGTCACCGATCAACGGCCCTCTAACCATGCGCCTTGACCTGCTCAAACAACTCTTGACGGTACCGACCGTTTCCCGGCGCGAGGATCGCATGGTCGCCTTCCTCGTACACCATTTCTTTGGGCGCAACCCGACGCAGTGGGATGACCTCATCCTCGACGAGTGGAACAATATCCTGATTCGCAAGGGCGGCCCCGGAGTCCTCCCCTGCGTGGCGGCGCACATTGACACGGTGCATCCGTTGCGCCCGGTGGATGTCGTGCAGCAGGACGGGCGGCTGATCGGATTCGATGAGCACGGTCGGCGCACCGGCCTCGGTGCGGATGACAAGGCGGGCGTCTTCGTGTGCCTTGAACTCTGGGAGCGGTTCGATCACATCGCCGTGGCGTTGTTCGGGGGCGAGGAAATCGGCTGCTTGGGTGCGAAACACGCCAATGCCGAATGGTTCGAGGACGTGGGCTACGTCATCGAGTTCGACTGTCCGGCACAGGGGTTGGTATCGTACACATCGAGCGGCACCCGCCTGTTCGCCAATGGCGGCGAATTCATCCAGACCGCTGCGCCGGTGCTGCAAGCGCACGGACTGACGCAATGGCAGGATCACCCGTTCTCGGATGTCATGGCGCTGCGGCGGCGCTTTGACTTCTCCTGCTTGAATCTCTCCTGCGGGTATCACAACTGGCACGAGTCGGACGAATACGTCGTCTTGGAGGAAGTCGAGGCGGCGGTGAATGCAGGCGAAGCACTGATCGCAGCGCTGGGCTGCCGGTCGTACCCGTTCGACGCGGACGCAGATGATCCGTCGGCGCCGCTGTTCGAGGTCACCGAATTGCAGTGGGCGTGAAGGGAAGGAAGCGCATGGAAATTCTCAACCCCATCCCAGAACCGTTGAAGCCCCATCTCGCACTTGCGCCGGATGCGCTGTTCGACGACAGCGGGTCAGTGGACGACCAGTGCGATCTTGATGCCCTTGTCCCGTTGATGCTAGCGGAGGATGTTCGGTTCTTCGACCTGCCGATGCTCGCTCGGTTGCGGCGCCGCCCCTACCACGCGGTCACGCTGGCCGGGCCGTTTGACCTCAAGCAGCTTGCTGCGGATCACCGCGCCCAGACGTTCCGTTCGGAATCGAGCCTCAGCCGCAGCGGCACCCCTAAACTCGACCGCCTCCTGCTCCGTCTGGAGGGCGAAGTGTTCGGCCATCTTGAAGGACACACCCTCAAAATCTATGCGCCCACGCCGGAAGCGGCAGAGGCGGCTGCCAAAGAGTTCCGCCGCTACTTGAAGCCGCACGCGGTGGCCACGCCGTGCTTCTACATCATCAGCACGGAACCGCATGGGCCGACCGCCGAAACGGTAATCATCGAGCGCCCGGCTCCGGTCAGCACCGAGGAACTGGCCTTGAACTACGGGGTGGACTTCCCGTTGTGGGAGCAGCAGTGGCGGGAGGCGATGTACCGGAAGCCCAGCGGCCTGAGCCTGCTCTACGGCCCGCCGGGGTGCGGCAAGACCAGCTACCTCCGTGCCCTCATGGCCCGGCTGCTCGACAAGGCCGTGTTCTACTACATGCCGGTGTCGGAGGTCGAGATGCTCTCCAGCCCGCGCTTCGTGCGCTTCTGGGTGGAGCAGACCCGGCGCCACCCGAAGAAGCACAAGCTCGCCATCTTGGAGGACGCCGAGGAATTGTTGCTGCCCCGCGATGCGGGCAGCCGCGACAAGGTCAGCAACCTACTGAACATCGCCGACGGCTTCCTCGGCGATCACCTGAAGCTGCACGTGGTCGCGACGACCAACACGCCGATGAACAAGCTCGATGCGGCCATCGTGCGCCCCGGACGCCTGATCGGGATTCGCGAGTTCCGCCGCTTGAACCGTGTTGAAGCTCTGCGCCTCGCGGAAGCGAAGGGGTTGGCGCTGGCCGATCAACCTGACTTCAGCTTGGCCGAATTGTACTGCGGCGCGGTCAGCACCCCGGCACTCAGCGCGGAGCGGCAGATCGGCTTTGCGCAATGAAGGTCTTCCGGTTCTATGCCGCCGATTCGTCAGCCGCCAGCCGAATGCCGCAAGCTAAGACAGAAAGTCAGCACGATTAGGCCAATCGCAGTGACGGGATTTTCATGGTGTGTGCGATGGCAACGGCAAGGTGAGCAGCGGCGGCGCTGGCCCGACGGGTCAGCACCGGAACCTCCTTCCGCCAGACTATTGGCCAGAGGGGCTGACTACGACGATCATGAACGAGCCGGGTTTTGGAGTGGGTCGCCTTTGACCTTCTGACGCAGGCTCAAATTCTGCCGTGGGGAGATACAACGCGTGAGTTGCCGGGTCGAGGCCCATCGTTCGCGCACCCCTTGGAGTTTGTACAGTCTGAACTACCTCGAATTTGTCCGGCGCGCTCTCGCGGGCGACGGTCAGGGTGCCGTCGGCGCAACTGGCAAAGGCATCGCCGTCGAACTTCGTGGCATCGACGCCAGCACCAATCGGAAGCGCGGCAATCACCTTGCCATCGTTCGCGTCCATGACGACCAGCTTCTGCGGCTTTCGGCAGCCGATGAACAGGCGGCGGCGCGCCACATCCATCGCCATGCCGACCGGTGAGCCGCCGGGGCCGGTCGGCCATTTATTCAGCACCTTCATCGTCTTGGTGTCCACGACCGCGACCTGATCTTTGTCGACGAGGTTGATGTAAGCCCGGCCCCGCCCATCGGCGGCGAGAAACTCCGGCTTGCCCCCAAGCTCAACCGGCGCGTCCGCTTTGCCCGTCCTGACATCCAAGTCGGGCGAAATCGGAATCAGCACCCCTGCATCTCCGCAGACGGCCAAAACCTTCCCACTGCCGGGGTCGTAAATCACCCCGTCCGCGTCCTCGGCGGCCTTGACCTTGCCGAGCACCGCATAAGTCTTCAAGTCGAACACGGTCACGGAGACATCCTCGCCGTCCGTGATGAACCCTCGGCCCGCACTGGGGACGATGGCCACCCCGTGGTTGCGCTTCTGTCCGGGGATGTCCGCCACGACCTTGCCCGTATGGGCGTCGAGAACCATTGTATGCGTCGTGCGCGGTACAAACAGGAGCTTGTGTTCGGGATCAACAGTCAGGTAGTCCCAGCGACCTTCGCCCCCGACATGGAAGGTTTGGGCGACGCGATAAGAGCGCGTCTCGGTCGGCGTGGACTTGGAAGACTGCGCGTGAGCCAACGAGGTAATCAGGACTGCCATTGATAGCCGAAAAATGGCGTGCGTGACCTTATTCATGCTCATCAGAACTCCGATTGATCGAGTTTTATCGTCCCACGGTACTGGGTGGTGATTCCATACCTACAACAAAGCGAATCTGGATCAAGATTTATTGTAGAAACACTCTGCCCGGCTGCATTCTGCCGGGATACCGCGCCACCGCCGCGAGCACTTTCGACTGCGTGTTCAACGTCAGTCGCCGGCCCTTGCAGGCGCGGGCCACCATTTTGTGCGTCATCTCCACGGACGAGATCGCCACGAGGTCGTGCGCTTTGAGGTTGTGCTCGCGCATGATCTGCGCCATCGGCTGCTCGCCTAGGTTGCGTTCGATTTCAGGGTTCATGGTCAATCTCACTTCGGCCCTAATACGCCGCAGAGCGCAAAACGGGGCGCAGTCCTGCGCAGAAGTTGCGCGTCGTCGCATGGAGAGGCGAGCCATTTCCTGCGGATTTGGACGGAATTTGTGCCTGTCGAGCCTCCCCTGCCGGTGCCTGCCGACGATCCACGGGTTTAGACCGATTAGGCCAAGGTCATCGTTCTTTGTTTTGGCGCTTCCTATGTTCCAAGAACGCCTCTGGGAAATTGTAGGTCTGTCCTTCCTGAAGGACTTGGACAAAACCGGCAACCTCCGGCGTGGCCCCCGGCCCGCCTATGCAGAGCCGTCTGCCTTCGGCGGTCTTGAGGTACGCGGCGCACGGTTGCTTTTGTTCAACCACAGCTTTGAACGGACGCAGGAGCGGGAGTTCTTCGTCGGGGACAAATTGATAGCTTTCTTCAGGCGCTTGCTTCTGAAAGCACGAAACGTCCGTCACGCCGTGCTGGTTGTAGTAATACTATTCGCCTATGACATCCGGCACATATAGCTGGACAATCAGTCGTGGAACAGAGACCCTTGGCGCATGGCAAGACCTCATTTCAAACT
>Ga0315277_10002014_pt1 | contig 28651 bp, 21 predicted proteins | sample YL17G05_15_MG_FD_203695 | JGI IMG/M metagenome (GOLD analysis project Ga0315277, IMG submission 203695) | Sediment microbial communities from Yellowstone Lake, YNP, Wyoming, USA - YL17G05_15 | ecosystem: Environmental > Aquatic > Freshwater > Lake > Sediment | place: USA: Wyoming | collected... | reverse complement strand
TGGGGAACGCAATCCTATGGGGAAGGCACCTATTATGTGCAACGGTTCATCCCCACGCGCGTGGGGAACGCTTCCTCAGTATGCCTGATTGCATTCCATGGTCCGGTTCATCCCCACGCGCGTGGGGAACGCGACGCTCGCAATCCTCTTGGAAGCCCATATCACGGTTCATCCCCACGCGCGTGGGGAACGCCTCCGCATTGCACCGCAGGAACTCTAGCGCTTCGGTTCATCCCCACGCGCGTGGGGAACGCGCCGCGCATCCATTCATCCTCACGACGGAGTTCGGTTCATCCCCACGCGCGTGGGGAACGCATTCGCCGCATCCTGGCTTCCAGCAACCTGATCGGTTCATCCCCACGCGCGTGGGGAACGCTCCATTTGTAACCTCTTGGAATCGTTCGATTATCCGCTGTCGGTCTCATCTACCGGCTGGCAATTCGCATCGTGATCCAAACAACTCGAGTTTGCGCGGCTCTCTTCTGGAAAGAACGATACGAGCTGGATGCCATCAAACGAGATCGGCATTCGGCGGTTGGCGCCGAGCGTCTCGAATCCAAAGCCACTTTCCGTAGCTGCGGTCCAGGCCATAACTGCATTTCCTTCGCCAATCCCTTCTCCCACCTGCCGCCAGATCATCTCCCTGACGCGGCGGCCATACTTGCCCACATAAACACCGGCCCGCACCTCAAGCAGCCATACAGCCAACCTGCCGCGCAGCCGCGGAGGCACGTTTTCAACCACGATGACCAGCATCGCCTAACTGCTCCTTGTTAGGAATAGCGGGCGCCACCGTTTCCTCCGGCGCCTTGGGCACCGGAAGCTCTCCTGCAGCCAACACCTCCTCGATGGTGGGGATGATTCTCTGAAGGATTCGCGTTTGTCGGAAGGAATCACGGCAAGTGATTCTCACTGCGCGTTCAGGATTTGCCGGATTCGTGGCGGCAAGGCGGAAGGCGACCGGTACCACGGTCTCAAACTTGAAAATATCGGCAATGTCGTAAACAAAGGATTGAGGCTTTCCTGTGTGAATAAATCCCACAGCGGGAGCATATCCGGCCGCCAGGATAGCTGCCTCAGTGACTCCATAGAGGCACGCGGTGGCGGCAGAGAGACAGCGATTCGGAATATCTCCGCTCTCCCACCTTGTGTGGTCATAGTTGCGCCACTTCCAATCGACCTTGTGCTGCTGGGCGATGAGTTCGTACATCTTCCGGACGCGAGCGCCTTCAATTCCTCTCAGTTGCGCCACGCTACGGTGAGCCGGCGGCTCTTCCTTGAAGCGCAGCGCATACATTTTGCGCACGACCTTGAGTCTCGCCGCCTCATCCAACGCGAGGCTGGCCTGATAGAGCAAACGGTCGGCCCTCGCACCCCCCGGCTGTCCCGAAGCATAGAGGCGCACTCCCCCGTCTCCGATCCAAACGAGAAGACATCCGACCCGGGAGGCCAACACAACGGCTGCATGCGACACCCGCGTTCCGGGCTCGAGCATCAGGCAAGCGACACCACCTACCGGGATATGCGTTCGCACGCCATTCTTGTCCACCACGACAAACGCGCCATCGAGAACGTCAAGCTGCCCTTTCTGCACAAATACGACAGAAACCCTGTCCTTGATAGGGATCGGTTTGACGGGCGGCAACATGACTCACTCCTGTTCTTTATCCAAGCCCGAGCGCCCCCTCCATGCGCCGAAATCCTCCTGCTCGCGGACCAGCTCCGCCGCAAGTTCCTCTTCGCTGGGCAAATAGAGCTTGTATCGCGATGCAAATATCTGCTGGTTTCCTTCCGGAAGAGTATAGCGCACAACCGCCTCGTTCTTGTCCGCGCACAGCACAATACCGATGGGAGGATTTTCATCAGCGGCGGTCAGCTCGCGCTGATAATAATTCACGTACATCTGCATCTGTCCGAGATCCTGGTGAGTAAGCGCCCCAACCTTCAGGTCAACCAACACGAAGCTTCTTGTCAGGCGATTGTAAAACACCAGATCGATATAAAAATGCTTGCCGTCCAGAGTGATTCTCTGCTGACGAGCCATGAACGCGAACCCCCTGCCCAGCTCCAGGAGGAATTTCTGCAACTTTTCCAGCAGAGCGGCTTCCAGATCTTTCTCGAGAAAGCGTTCGTCCTGGCGCAGTCCTGTAAACTCGAGGACATAAGGATCCTTCACCAAATCTGCCGGCTTGTGAATTTCGTGACCCTTCACAGCCAAAGCAAGCACTCCTGACCTGTCGCGAGAGAGGGCAAGGCGTTCGAAGAGCAGCGAGTGAATCTGCCGTTCCAGTTCACGCGTGGACCACCCCGCACTCACGGCCTCGGTCTCATAGAAGGCACGTGCCTCGGGACTTTCCACGCGCAGGAGTAGGCGATAGTGGGTCCAGGACAATTCTCGACGCACTGCGTCGATTTTTGGATAGGCGAGGAAGAAGGCGCGCATATTCCACAAGTTGGACTTGTCGAAACCGGCCCCGAATTCGGCGGCCAACCTGGCCGAAAGCTCCGTGATGACCCTCCTGCCGTAATCCGCTCGCGGCTCTCCCTGTTGTTCATCTTTTACAATCAGGCGGCCGATCTCCCAGTAGCAGGCAACCATCTCGGCGTTGACCGCCTGCCAGGAGCGGGCCCGGGCCTGCGTAAGTACTTTACGGACCTGCTGATATAGATCGGGCAGGCGATCTTTTGTGATTTCAGACATGCTTGCTTCTACCTCCAAGGCAGCAATGACATGTTTTCCGGGCCGAAATAGCGCCGCCGATTATTTGACTTTACGGATGAGCATCAAACCGCATCCGAAACCCTTCGCCGGCCCGAAGCCGCCACGCAAAGCATCCTGAAATCGAGATGGGTCCATCACTTCCAGGACCCCGGTGAAATCGAGAGTGCTTATGGAGACGGAATGGCCCGGCCCACTCTTTGCAAAGTGGTGCTGGCGGTATCCGTCCGCGCGCACGCTCCGAATCCGGAAGCCGCCTTTTTCCGCGCGACTCTCCATCCATCTCACCCCTGCCTCCTGAATGATTTCTGCCTCGAGCGGCCATTTATCCCTCGGTATCCCCTGGGCCTTAAGTCTCTGTTTTTCCTCCATGACCACGTCGTGACGCTTGCCGTCCCGAGTTCTGACCGGGTTGGCCCGGAGCAAAAAGCCCAGCTCCATTCCAGGGTGAAGAGCAGGATCGAACTTCTTGCTTTCCAACTGCCACAGGCCGGAAGCATCGACGGGCCGCCGAGCAGACAGTGCATAGATGGTCGGCGGCGCGGCGGGCTCCTTCACATGATAGAGGAAATCCCTTCTCCGATCTGCATGGTCGCCAAACAAATTCCAGACGGCCTGGTGCAGGCTGTAGGTGCTCCGAAAGGCGCTCCAGAACTTGGCCGCGTTGGAGGCATCTGCCCGCAAGGTAATCCTGCTAAAGAACATGTTCAGCCCTCCTTGCCGTCGAGCGTTGCCTGATATTCCTGCCGGACATCGAACTGCCATCTGCGGCGCGACAGCGGCACATCCCGACGCTCGAATATGTGCCGTGGCAGGATTCCCGCATCCGCCCCATCCTCCCAGTAAAGAGCTGGGGAATCTGAAATCCTCAGATGCCGCATGATATCCATCTGGCCCCATCGTGCCTTTTCCAGTGCTTCACGGATCGAGGCGGCATCAATGACCTGGGCTTCCACGGGCAATGCCGGCGGGCATGACTTGCGGCCCAGGTAGAGGACATAGACCGGCCGATCCAGAGCAGCCCTGATCCCCATGAGTGAGTAGGGGGGCGTCTGGACCCGCTCCCATACGACTACGGTGGAAAGCGCATCCATTCGATAATCCCGGCGGGACAGGATCGTGTTCAACTTGTCCTTGGGGAGCGTACACAGCTCATCCCGCCGCGTAGCGAACGTTCGCCGATTCCGGCCGCTTCCCGACGGAGGGACCTGCGCCGTGTGGTAGTCGACCAGGGGCACCCCCATGCTGTCGACGCGAACGCCCAATCCGTATGAATCTGCGAGTAACCGGTGCCTTTCTTCCTGATCACGGTCGATCCCAAGCGCGGCCGCGATGAGGCCCAGGACCGCGGACTTGGATGGATGAGTGAAACCCGGCCGGACCTCTCCCACGGCTATGTCGCCCCAGGAGGCCATCGCGCCGTAGAGCCGGAAAACGAGATATGCATTCATTGTGCGGCCTCCGTCTCCGGCAGCCTGGCCACGAACTTGAGCAGCTCTTCAAAGCTCCCCTCGCCACGGGCCGCGTTTATGGTCATTTCCTCCTGCCAGAGCTTTCCATACACCGTGTCCATCTTCATTCGCGTATCCTCAAGAGCGGCCACGGCGTCATTCAGCATGTCTGAGCCCGCGATCGGCTTGAGAAAAGCCACGGAGAGCGACCGGGGCTGTCTGGCGCCCTTCTCCGCCAGGATGTACGATGCGTAAGCCCGGGAGGCGAAGCTGTTCTGTTTTCCCGTCGGCGCCACCTTGGCGGCGGCTTCGGTCAGAGCGCGCAGAGTCAGCGCGGTGATCTGCGTATCACCCTGGAGATTTCTCAGCAACAGGTTGCAGTCAACGCACAGATAAAGATAAAAGAGGCCGGCAGCGAAAGCGGTTTCACCCATGTGCCCGGCACCCATGTCCTCAATTCCGCGGTTGAGATCGTCGACTGCCGTGAAAAAGTCGTCCTCGACCGCGACTTTGTGAACCGTGATGGCGTGGGCTACCTGCGCCGCTGCCTCTGTATTGAAGGATGGATTGGCGGCCAGCATGCGGCCGAATAAAGCGATGTCGGCGGCGGTGTGCGAACATTGCAGCAGTTGATCAAGCTCCTCTTCCCGTGGCGCGCGCCGATCCGCGATGATAGTGGCCGTGAGCTTATCGATGGCTTCTGACTCGACGGGGGAAAAGTGAGCGAGCTGCTCGATCTTCTCTTCACCGGCTTTCAACTTGCCGAAGCGTCCCGCAATTGCCTGGGCCCAGACCATTGCATCAACATCGGGAATTCCTGCCGAAGAGAGCTTTCCCAGAACTACAGCCCCCATTTCCTTGGTGCGAATTCCCAGATGACCCTTCAGCTTTTCGGCGAAAATATCACACGTCCGCCAGGCCCGTTTCAGGCTTTGGGACGAAACGCGCAGCCGCTGAACTCCGCCCATCACGGCGGTCTTGGGCCGGCCGAGGTCGTCGCGGTTGAGGTTCGCGGGCGGATAACTGGTCAACAAATGAAGCTGGATGAAATTCGTCATCTCTTTCCTCCTCTAAAGTTCGGTTGGTGCTGCGGCATAGTATTCGTAGGCCCAATTTTTCTTGATTCTCTCGTTCCACCAGAAAGCTGCATTCGCCAGGCTGACGAGGTTCACGTTTCCGTCAAGAAGACGAATCACACGAACGAGTTGCAGGTACAGTTCATCGCGGTCCGCGATCACCAGCAGCTTGCGAAAGCGTAATCCGCTGACTCGAGCTCGGCCGCCCTGCCCTTTCGGCGAAGCCATTTGTTGCGCTAATGTGCTTGCGCCATTGTGGGATTTGACATGAGCTGCCAATCCTGCGATGGCAGCGACCGCGTTGGCGCCTATGTCCCCCAGCGCGTAGCCGGGGGAGTGCAACTGATGCAGCAGGCGATGAAAAGATGGACAGAACGCGGCCTCTGTGGCACTCGCTGCCCGCCTCAGGTCCGCTCTCTCGCCTCGATGGCGGTCCAACGATTTCCACCACTCGATGAGAAGAGTTGCGGATCTATCTGCTTCTGTGAAGATCGCTTTGATCTCAGGCATTGGATTTTGTTCCTCCCTTTTTACGGGCTCCTCCGGAAACCGGGACGGGCAGCCCCAAGGTCTCTTTCAGTTTTCTCCCGAATAGAGCCATGCGCAGATGATGCCAGGCCAATGCGATGCGCTTGGGATCAGCCGCCTCGAAGGCTCCGGCTTGTGACAGATCGTTGAAGATGGATTGAGATGTCCGAACGAGCACGTTGTGCCAATCCTCCAAAAAGGGGATCACATCTGATTCGTTCCGCAAAAGCTCACGCAGCGACGGCAGGGCGGCAAAAAAGGCAGGCTCGGTTTCCTGCCAGAATCGTTTGCTGACGAACGATAAATCGCCTTTCACCTCGCAGCCCTTTGGGAACAGAGCCTCCCTGATCCTCGTTCTGCTTTCGAATGCAACAATGTCAGCGGATTTGATAATGGCCGCGACATGGAATGCGAAATCCTCCTGAATTCTGGCATCACATACGGTCAACGGCATGCAGGAGTCGTACCAGCACCGCGCCTTCATGTTGTCCATGTCGTATCCAAAAGCCCACAGCCTCAGGTCGTCGTTTGCTTGTTGCAGATAACGTTCCACTACTGCAGCAGGTTCGCGGCTTGTCTTGCCGTCGCTGACGCTTTGAACCCAGCCGAGCCAGTGCCGATAACCAACACCACCGGTTTGGGGATGCACCGGACTCGGCATACCATCGCCGGCAACATAGTAGGGTGACAACGAATGCTTCCATGGACCCACATAATTTGTCCCCAAATTTTTGGTTAAATAACTACGAACTACCGTGCCGGCCTCTGTCGCGCAGAGCCCGCACGAATCGGATTCCTCCGAGAAAATCAACCGGATGCGTCGAGGCATGGCCCAAAAGATCTGAATGGGATGTGCGTCTTCCGGGGTGGTCCCTCTGCCTTCCTGGCTGGTTCTCGTTGGTGCCAGCCACGGAAACTGCTCGGCCGGCGCCCGTTTCTCGGGGTTGCCGGTCAAGCGCAAAAAGATGTCTCCTTCCAGAACGTTTAGCCAGCAGGCAGCCCAGAGGGAATCTGCAAGGATCAAAGTGGTGAGCGGGCCGCCCCCGCGAATGCCGGTCCTATGGCCTTGGCCGCCAGATGGCGCGTTTGTCTGCATGGTGAAGAGAGCGGTCGCCGCACACGATGGGCACAGGGCGCCGACGGCGCCACGCTTGACAAATAGATCCGTGTTCTCCCGAAGCGTTTTCCCGGTTGGAACGTCGATCAGGAGGTCTCCAATCGGTTTGACGCGCTCCTGAAGAGCTGCCGGTTCAAGCGCTTCGAGTTCCCCGCGCAGGGTCAAGTCCTGCATGAACCGAGGGCCATCACCTGAGATTTCAAAAGATGACGCTACATCCAAACATGCCTTGCGAAGTTGTTCCGCGGAAGGCGGATGACTCAATCTGCTTCGCCACTCATGAGCATCTCGTGGCGCAAAGCATGTCTGAAGCAATCCAATGAGAAACTGGATAAGCGCGCCGTTGAAATCGGGCCGGGGAGCGGCGAGTTGAATGAACGGATCACGGTCGAAGCTGTCCGCGATCTGCCACGGCGCGATGATTTCTTTCTTGCCGCTCTTGCGGCGCGCGGGTATCCACGGATCCTGGATCAAGTTCATCAGTCGTCTCTCCCTGGAAATTGCATTCCGTTGTTCTCGTCGTAGCTGATTGGAATCGTCTCGCCATGCCCGTTTACGGCGCTGCCGAGCCAGCAATCCGCGGCTTCCCGCAGCGGCACGATGACGCAGTACTTGCCGCTATCCGGCATCGTTTCTCGGGCTGCGGCCAGTGCGGCTTCAGAAATATCTGCCGATTCCTCGGAGATCCTGTTTCGCCGGATCGTGAGTTGAGAGAGCTGCCACACATCCCTGGGATCGCCGTCAGCCCATGGAATCAGCTTGCCGCTTTGCCATTTGGCGAGCCGGACGGTCGTTGTGGGGTCTCCCAGGCGCGTGGGGGCATACGCATCATCCTGCCAACGCGCCGAAGTTGGCGAATAGCCATCTTCCAGGTCCAGGCTGTTCAGGCGGCCTTGGGCGGACATCGCGCTTAAATTTCCCTCGGCTCTCTGACTCAATTCCTTGAGACCTTCCGGGATCTGCGATTGGGCGTCTTCTCCATAAACCGCTTCGATCAAGTCGCGGGCATCTCCAGGCATCGAAAATCCATGATGCTCTGACATCCATCGAGCTGTCAGCCACAGCTGCCCATGATGCGGATACACGAAGGCCGCCTTGGGGCATAAGCGCGCATACCAGCTCGAATCCGCTTCAGGCACGGGTTCGGGCATGAATACGCCCAGTACCGCGGGCGGGCGAAGGTCCGGCCCGCCGATTCGATTTCCCTTTTGGTCGCGCCTGTGGCGCATCAAACGGCCGGCGCGCTGGATGATGAGGTCGATCGGCGCCAGATCACTCACCATTCCGTCAAAATCCAGGTCCAGGGATTGCTCCACGACCTGAGTGGAAATGAGGAGCCTACCGCTTCGCTCTTTGGCAGAGCTTTCGGGGCCGAACGTGCTCAGCACTTCGGACTCGATGCGCAAGCGGTCCAGGAGGGCGAATCGTGCGTGGAACAGCATGACTCTCTCCGGTCCCAGGAGATCTCTCCAATATTTGCAGCTCTCCAGCGCGTCGTCCACCGTGTTGCGGATCCAACAGGCACAACCTCGCGTCGCAAGCATTTGGGTTAGGCAGGACTGAACTTCATCCATGGATCCAATAGCGCGCACGGCAACACGCCGGCTCGCGCTTTCTCGTGCGGCTGCCGGGTACTCTCGGAGCCGCTCCATGCTCAACGTGGTCACGAGCGGATACGCAGTGCTTTCCGGGGGGCCAGGTGAAATTCCAAGACCCTGCCCGAAGGCATGGACGAGCTCCCGCCGCATCTTTGAGGGGAGAGTTGCCGAGAGCAGCACGGCAGAGCCTCCGAGCGCTGCATGAAACTTGAGCAACTTGCACAATACACGATGCACGTAAGCATCACAGGCATGCACCTCGTCCACGATCAGGACCTTGCGGCAGAGGCCGAACAGGCGCATCGACTGGTGACGCGCCGCCAGCACGGCGAGGAGCGCCTGGTCGATCGTTCCCACTCCAACGTGCGCCAACAGCGCCTTCTTGCGGTTATCGGCCAGCCACTCAGAACATTGTTGTGTGGCGGTCTCCTCATCCTGAAACTGAGATTGCTCCCTGCGATTCTTCTCTTCCAACGCAAGGGCCATCCTGCTTGAGCTGTGGGCCAGAATCAACGAGGGGAAGGATCCCTCCCGGAACAGACGCCGATAGACCTCCAGTACGCGAGCATGCATGGCATTAGCCGTGGCCATAGTCGGCAGAGCGAAATAAATTCCGTCCGCCGCGCGTCTGTCCAACAACCGATGGGCGAGTGCGATGGCTGCCTCGGTTTTGCCGCCTCCTGTCACCTCTTCCACGATAATGAGCTGGGGGTAATCCGATAGTTCGATCCCTTCCACCAGAGCTTGCAGGGGAGTAAGGGATTCGATCGTTGGAAATATTTTCTGCATGCCCGCCCAAGAGGATGGCAATTTTGCCGGCAAGCCGCATTCGTGCACTGCGACATTAGCCTGCGGCAGCGCAAAACCATTCCAATATTCCTCAATCGGCATGCGTTCTGTTCTATATGGGAACCACTCTTGATTGGAGCCGATCCAATCAGCAGCCACGGCCAGTCCTGCGATAAGCCATGAAATCCGCCGGAAGGCCTCGCATAGGTCATAGTTGGTCAGATCGAATGGCGGTCCATCCGGCAAAAAGAGTTTCAGCAGATCTCCGAGAAACTCAGTCGCGTCTCGAGAAACTTCAGGCGGGAACTGTTTCGACAAGGGCTGAGGAGGTGATGAGAGAACAGCCGGCCTTCCGTGATGTCCGACTACGGCGCTGATCCATGGAATCATGAGATCGCGCAGGTCTGCTATATCAGCCCCAGGCCGGTGATTGCCGGCAAATAATTCGATCACTGCGCCGGGCCGTGCCGCCGTGTCTGCTGCAAATCGATACCCAGAGGTGTCATGACGTTCAAAGTAGCTCGCCACCGTCCGCCGGCCCTGAAGAGCAGCCATAAGATCCGGCCGCAGGTTTTGAAACCCGTCCGCAAATTTGCCCAAATCATGGAATGCTAGGAAAAAGGTAGTCCATCGCCGCAAGGAGTCCTCGCCTACACAAAGAAATGCGGCCAAACCACGAGTCAGTTCGCACTGGTGACCGAGCAGCGCATCTCCGGATGCGGCCACATCCAGACAATGATAGGGCAGTAGGTGAAATTGAGATCCCTCACCTTGCGACCCAGCCTTTCCCCAGTATCGGAAGTAACTTGTGACCATTCAGCCTCCGACTGACAGGCACTCTCCTTTTTCCATCTGCACGCGACTTCAGAGCATACTAAAATCGCGGCGTGCGGGGTCATTTCCCAGACTAAGTAGCGATTTTTTCGCTTCGGGGCGCACGCGCTCAAGAAGGCAGGCGGACGAGACGAATCGCACCGCGGCACTGGAACTCAGGATCCAGCCCACAAGCAATGGAGTGTCGGCGACGCGCAGAGCACCGCCCGTCGGGGGGCATGGATAAAGCGAATAGGATAATTTCGCCTGCCGCCCCCTGGGCACGCCCCCGCAAACACGGCCGCTTCAGCTTCCGATAAGGGGGGTGTCATGCAGCCGCGTGCGTTCCCCCCAATCTCGCCTGATGCTCAATTTTACGCCCAAACAACATCGGGGAATACTGATTTTTGCACAATTCGACCGGTACCAACGGGCCAAAGGCCTACCAGTGCCGCCCGGAGGGGCAGCACACTTGCCGGTGAAAATCCGGCTCATCCCCATCGGGATGCAAAAACCTGTATGGATCCCTTCTGGCTTCTGGCTCCCGGCCTCTCATATTTCGCTGCTTTTTGGCGGGATATCAAGGGCGCAGCCCTTGGCTGGTTTCCAGGCAGCCAGCGCAATCAGGCCGGCGAGCGCCACAATCGAAATGACCGCGCCCAGCCGGAGGCTGCCCGAACGGAATTCGAAGCTCACGCGATGGCTGCCGGGCGGCACCTCAATCGCCTGAAATGCCTGATGCCAGCGCTCGATCGGCGCCGGGCGGCCGTCCACCGTGGCGTGCCAGCCGGGAAAGAACTGCTCCACCAGCACGAAGCGCCCGCCTGTAGCTGAATTCGTCCGGAAAGTACGCCTGCCGGCATGCCACGCAACCTTCTCCACGCCGGCCGCATCGCGGCCGGAGCCGGCATCAAAACCGTAAGGGGGCTCCGCCTTCAGGAATTCGAAGACCGCGTAGTCGCTCTCAGGCCAGGGCTTCAGCTGCCGGAAGTCCGGGCTGGCGAGCATTGATACGAACGACGGCCTGTCCTTTTTGGTGATAAAGTACCGGACGGCCAGCCCGCGCAGCATTTCCTGTTGCTCCGGCGCCATGTAGAACAGCCGATCGGTGCTGAACGAAACGTAGGATTCGATAAATCTCCGGTACTGGGCGGTGAGGAAAGGATCGAAGCCTTGCGGCGACGTGAGCTCATAATGGCGCAGGTGCGTCGGCTGGAGAACGCTCTCATCGAGAGCCAGCCGGTACTCACGGCGCGCCCAGATTTCGCGATACACGGCTTCGTCAATGCCCGGGAACGGGGTCCATCCGTACTCCTTATCCACGGCCCCGTTCCAGGCGGAGAATCGGCGGCTGGCGCCGAACGTTTTGTATTCCATGCCCACGGCGAGCACGATGATGACGGCGACCACGGCGCGCCGGCGGCCGGCCGACGCCCGGTACACCAGGCACCCGAGAGCCAGCAGCACAACCATGATGGCCGAATCCGCGGCGCTGGCCCAGTGTCCGGCGAAGTCCGCACCTCCCGGCAGCCAGATCACGAAAAGCCGCGCCGACCATGCCAGGAGCGCGGCTGCCGCGACCCACAGCAGCCACCTCGGCAGCGGCCGCAGGCTTCGCTTTAACAAGTCGTCGAGGCTGACGGCGGTGATCAGCGCCGCGGCAATCGCCAGACCTTCCAGGAAATTGAAGCCGCGGCAGACCTGGGCTAGCAGCGTGTTCTTCTGCACCAGCTGCCAGGCGCTGCCGTTCACATTCGCGAGGAAAAACGAACATCCCGCAATGATCGCGAGCGCCGGCAGATGCGCGCGAAAATTCCGCCGGATGACCAGCCAGGCCAATGCCACCAGCGCAGCCGCGCCCAGATACATGTAGACTCCCGGAGGGGCGCCCCAACCCAGGCCTCGCTCAAGGTCAAAATAGTTGGGAATGAAATAGCTGAGATAGAACTCCCATTCCTGAACCCCGTTGCCGAAGTGCGGCTCGAAGTTCTTCATGCTGCTCGCGTCCATCGCCGGCAGGAGCTGCACCGCGGAGAGCAGAAGCGAGAAGACGAGCGCCGCGGCCGTCGCCGCGGTCACGCCCCAGTGGCGGCCGGCGCGCACCAGCGCGTAAATGGCTACAATGAAGCAAAAGACAAACCAGGTCGGCGTAAAGCCTGCCAGGAAACAGAGAGCGGATGCCGCCGCCACCTTCCAGAGCGGGCGCCAGCTGCGCCGTTCCAGAGCCTGATCGATCCCCCAGAGCGCGAACGGCGTCCACGTCATGCCCGTGGCGACGCCGACATGGTTGTTCTGCGACATCATGTACCCGCTGAACGCATACACGCCGCCGCCGAGAATGCTTGCCAGCTGCACGAGCCGGCGGTTGCGGAACCAGAGGTAGCAGAACATGAAGGCGAGCCACATGTGAAGCATGACCAGGATCTGCAGGCCCATGTAAGAAAGGTGCCGGCGATGGAAGTTGAGGGCGAACATCAGCCAATTGGGCGGGTAGAGCAGCGCTGCCTGGACGTTCCCCACCAGGCTGAGGCCGCAATAGATCGTCGGGTCCCATTCGGGCAGATGGCCATGCTGGAGCGTGATGAAGGCATAGTGCAAAAGCGGATAGTGATACCCCTCGATGTCCGAGAACATGTGCACGCGCTCGATCGGCGGCAGATATTCCAGAAAGAAAAGCCCGGTGAAAAGCAGGGAAATCACGGCCACGACGACGAGTTCGTTCCCGCAGAACCGCCTGATCAGGTTTTTCCCCATGGCCAGGTATCGCGGCATATCGAACTTCGAAGGCATGACGCACCTTTTTCGAGACTTGATTTACCCCGGATTCCGAAGTTGGTGCTTTTTAAACGGCCTCCTCAACCCTATAGAGACTGGCTGAAATCGGTTTCGGGTGAGTGCACCTTTTGGATCGCGCGTCGTTCTGCAAAACAATAATTTGGTAGGCGGCTGCCCCGTTTGGTGTGCGGCGACTGGTCGCCGCTTTCAACAATCGATCTGCTGCCACACAGGGCGGCTTACCGCCATTATCCATCGGGCCTCCTGGGAGCACAGCTGGAAATCGTCTTGTGGAATTCCCGGCAGCAAGCTGCCTGATCCGGCGATCATATGACCTCCAAAGCGGCGACCAGTCGCCGCACTCCAAACGGTTTGTCGCGCCCCAACTTCGGAATCCGGGTTTACTCGGATCGCATTTTAAAATGAGAGGGTGCAGTATAACACAAGCCGCTTCCGGCAAAGGCGTCGGGCGGGCAACGCCGCGCAAAGGGAATTTCGTTCACGATAGAAGCCAGTAGCCGGAAGCCAGAATCGCCGCTTCGATCTCGTTCCAATGGGGGAGTGAAAATCTCCATGAATCCCTTCTGGCTCCTGGCTTCCGGCTTCCGGCTTCTGGTGTCTTATCCGGCTATGCCGAGCGCCAGGCAATCGATGTTGATAATCTCCCCGTTTTTGAAGGGTCTGATCGTGAGAGTATGAGGGCCTTTGTCAATCCTGCCGAGCGGCGCTGAAAAGCACTGCCACTCCTTTTCCACGTATCCATACCCGCCGGTGGGGTTCAGGGTCGCCCCGTACACGGTCCTGCCGTCAATGAGAATTTCATAGGATTGAGGCAGACTTCCTTCGAAGGCCGCCCTGATCACCAGGAGCACGGACTCCGTGGTTTCTTCCATTGTGATGCCGTAAGCGGCAAAATCCGAGGTCTGTTCCCCCCACCTGGCGCCAAGGCACTTGCCGTTGGATGCGCCTCCCTTGAGATCGATATCGCCGCCTGACTTCTCCTTGAAATTCTCTGCCTCGCAATAGAACAGGCAGCGTTCCACCGGGATTTCACCCAGGGCCATGCCCGGCCTGGACAGTTCCGGCAGGCTCCCGACGGGGCGCGAGCAGGAGAGCACGAGCGTGGAACTCAGCAGGATGGCGGCACTGCAGACTGTGGGGATTTTCATCGGATTGGCTTCCTTTCAGTCCCGGCAGGATCGGCTTCCACCGGCGTTTTCAGCCGGCAGGCGTTCACCGGTTTGCTTTTGCCAGGGCGATATCCCGCCAGTTCAGCCAATCGGCAATCGTATTTCTCCCCGGCTCGTTGTAGCATTTCAGCACAAGATCCGCTTCCTCATTCTCGAATTGCCGCAAGTCGATGCCGACTTCCTTCCAGGGCAGGCTCCTCCTCCTGGGATCGGTCTGCAGATGCTCACGGTAAATTACCGTGTCTTTCCCGCGCACGCGCAGCGCGGCTTCAGCCCAGAGGCCGTCTCCCTGTTCGAACATCAATGCAATGTCGAACAGGAGCCGGGCGCCGGCGGGGATCTTCTGAAGGGGAACGACAGCAGTCGATGCTCCGATCTGGCTGAAAATCTCCGTGCCGGGAATCGGGAAAAAGACAGGAGTTCCCGTCGGGGTGTCGAATCGCTCGTAGTTCGGATAATATTCCCTTCGGTCCACACTGCAGGCGATCCCTTCCAGGCTCTGAATGATGCGCCGGGCGCCGTCTCTGCGCCTGCCCTTGTAATATGAGGTCACGTCGGTGAAGCGTCCGTCCATGTACTGCAGGATCCAGATGTCCCGGCGCCCGGCGTAATCGTCCGGCAGCTGCGCCCCATCATCCGCGAACAGCATCTGCACATAGTTCCGGTGAAGCTGTCTCCCGCCGGCCGGCTCTTTTCTCAGGAGGGGCGCGGCTTTGCCTTCAAAAGTCGCTGTCAGGTAAAGCACCATTTTGCCCGTGCTCCTGAAATAGTCCGTGACATCGTAGAGGCGGCGATCAAGATATTGGAGAACCATGACATCATTTCGGGAGCCTATGCCTTCGGGAAGCGGGGCGCCTTTGTGGGCATGGAGCGCCTGAATGCGCGTATTCGGATAATACAATTGGAACAACTGGCCGCGATCGATCGGGGCTAGGGAAAGCAGGTCAGAGACCCCCTCTTCGAATGCGGGCAGAAAAAACAGGGTGGCCTGAGGGGGCAGGGAAGGATGCGCTTTCTGAAAATCGGTCAGGCAGGCTTCGAGCAGGTCGGATTGATAGGAGGAATCGGATGCGGCGATGTAGCTCATGGTCTGCACGCGGGACGAGAACCAGACCGGCCCGATCAACAGCGCCAGGATTAATATGCCGGCCGGCCGCCGGTACCGGGCGGGGGCCAGGGATCGCAGGTTCTCGGCGAATACCCCGAATGCGAGAGCGAGGCCGAGCAAAGGAAGATACAGATACCATTTGGCCAGCCGCTGCGACAGGAGGAACGCCGGCACACTCAGGCCGGCAAACCAGAGAATCCCCGCCCATTCCACGGCCGTGAGTCTCATGCGACGCCTGAGGAGGTCCAGGCCCCACAGCAGAAGGACGCCCCCCATCAACATCCACGCCAGCGCGCGATTTTTTGCCGCATGCCCTATGCTCAGCGCATCCGGGAGATTCAAAGCCCAGAACAAGTATTTCGTTTTGCCCCACAGATTCGAAAACGGATCAATATGATAGGCGGACTGCACGCCCTGGGCATAGATGCGGCCGGTTGCCAACCAGTAGCCGAATAAACCTACGAAGGCCAGATCTATGACGAGGAACCAAAACATCAATGGCAGGGCCTGCCTGAAGGATCCCCAGATCCGCTTCCAGGCGGCACGCTCCTTGGATGCGCGCAGGTTGGCAAGGCCCAGGGATATCCACACGGCCAGCGGAAATGTGGCGGCGGCTTCCTTGGTCATCAGCGAAAGCGTGAACGCCGCGAGAGATGCACCGATCAGGAATCGGGATTTGCGCAGACTCCCTTCAATTGCGAGAAGAAGCGACAGCAGGAGGAGAAATCCCAGCAGAAAGTCCGAAAGGTAGGTGATGTCGTAGGTGATCCATCCGGCGACGGAGTGGAGGCCCCAGAAGGCGCTCGCCGCGATCGCGGCTGTGGTGCTTGCGAGGATTCTTCTGGCCAGCAGGTAGAGCAACAGGGTGTTCGCCAGGTGGAAGATGATGGGAATCCAATGCCAGGGACGCGGATCCACTCCCAGGACCGGGCTCAGGAGCGCAACCAGGCCCAGGTTGGCCGGACGATACGACATCTCCGTGGAGGGCGCCAGGAGAAATGGGCGGAACTCCTCCCAGGAATGAGCGATGTGCGTCATGTAGAAAAGGCTGTCATGGGTAAAGAACTTCTGGAATGCTCCTGAAAAAATCGAGAGCTGGATCCCCATGAGAAGGATGATGAGGAAGATCGTCCCCGTTTTTGCCGCGGAGGCAGGCGCGGCGTAGTCGCCCGGCGGCGCCTGCTCATTCTCATGCATGTCTTTCACACAAACTCCTATCCGCTGCTCGATACGAGCGGCCATCAGCGAATCAGGATCCTCGAGTCAACTCTCATCCAGCGCTCGGGTTTAGGGGCGGAGGAGTCACGGACGCCGAGGATGTGATACAAGCCCCTCCTGGTCGAGGCGCTGACCGGATAACGGGCCACCTGGTTTTCATCCAGGTTCCAGTATCTCAGCGGCGGCATCAGTTCCCCATTGATGCTGTAGAGCACATCGATCGTCCGGAGTTTCAATCCCACCAGCCGGAACTGGATCATCACCCCCTCGGTCGCCGTCTTCGGCGTGACCTCCATGTGTGCCTGGGCGGAATCCTCAAATTCCGGTTCCTTCAGGGTCACAGGGAGCGGGTTGGGGGGTGGAGTCCTTATCTCTCCGGCGGTCCCGCAAAGATAGCCGCTCTCCCCAAACAGGGAGCGCACCTCCCTGCACGACCGGTCCTCCAATCCTATGCCGTAAAAGGATATGGCACGACGCACGGGCTCCTTTTCCTGTTGATTGGCCAGGTACACCAGAATGCGGCCGGATTCGTACTGCGCCAGTATTTTGCGGATTTTGTTGTCCAGGTTTGTGTTCCGGCCGGGGAAGAAGAAATTGGAATTGATCCTCAGGAACCTGGTGGCCGGCGGAAACCGCGGAATGATGTAGGAAGTTGCTTCCTCGCCCGCCATCAGCACGACGGATTTGTCCAGACCCTCCATCTCCGGAATCTCCACTTTCAGAAAAGCGTCATTGTATTTCTGCCTCCCGAAATCGGCGGGGATCACGGAGGCGCAAATGATCGCGCTGGCGGCCAGAGCGAGGACAAACACCAGGGATTTCCTGCGGAAGAAGCGCGCCAGCAGAAGCGTCAGAAAAACAGGGGCGAGAAATTCCAGGATAATCAAATATCGATAGATGGAGAATTGAACCTGCCAGGCGGCATAGCTGATCACAAAGAACAGAGCGAGAAAGGTCAGGCCCGTAGGATCCTGCCTTTCCCCCGTCCCGCTCGAGGCATGAAGGGCGCGCCTGGCTCGCTGCCACAGGGCGGCGATTGCCAGGAAGACTACCGCCACGTAACAGAATGCCAGTCGCGCGTCCCGGAAATCCAATTCACTGGCCAGGTGGCTCTTCTTCATGAAGAAGAAGGGAAAGAACAGCTTTTGCTGCCAGGTCTGCGGGAAGAAGCGGGCGTCTGCCGTGTTTTGCAGGTCATAGTATGGGGATTGAAAAAAGGCGTTCAAATAAGGGTAGAAGGGATTTCTGTACTCGAGGTAAAGACTGATTCCCCAAAAGCCGTAAGCGGCAAGGAATCCGGCCGCCAGACCGCCATAGAAAGCGGCAAGCGGGCGCACGCGCCGGTGCGCGCTGAATGCGAGAAACGTGAAGGGGATCGCGATCCCGGCAACATAGATCGCGGCCGTCAGCTTGATGCCGAACGCAATCCCGAGACATGCGCCCGCGATGCCGGGCCGAATTATTGAGACCGGAACCGATGTCCGCTGTTCCAGAAGGTGGCGAAAAATCAGCAGCAGTCCGGCCAGGATGAAAATGCTGTCCAGGTTGTCGCCAAACGTGGTGCCGAGTTCCAGGATGTTGATCGCCCCGTAAAATCCCGCGGCGGCTGTGCACAGGCTGACCACGAATCGAAGCGGATTGCGCCAGCCGCGGAACAGGACCTCGGAGATGCGGAATATCAGGTAGAAGTTGATTCCCTGCACGGCTCCCCAGAGCGCCGCCACCGCCATCGCCGGCAAGTGCGCCAGCGCCAGGTAACTGAACACCTGGATGATCGGATTGAAAAAACTCTGCACCTGCGCGGGGGCGAAATCGTAGTGGAAGGGCTTATGGAGGAAGGCGAAGCCATTGTAGAAGTGATAATTCAGAATATCCCAATTCACGTCCTGCCCGCGCGCGACCGAAAAGGCAGCCGCGGCGGTGACGGCTGCACAGAATACGATCAGGTGAGCGGCGCCGGTCCGCGGCTGATCCTGCGATTCAGACTCATCGAATCGCGAGAGCCAGCCGGCGGCTCTCAGAAATCGATTCATGTCAATCTCACTTTCAGCGGCATCGTACTGCTGATGTTTTCAGCGGAGCGGGGGAAATATAACCCATGCGCCGCGGCTCCTACAAACAAAACATAGGGCTTGGCATCGTTTGGGATAATCAGTAATATACGCCTGCCGTGAAAGACAAGCCCGGAATTGCCATCCTCATCCCTTGTTACAACGAAGAAATCACCATCGGCAAGGTCATCCGGGATTTCCGTGCTCAACTGCCCGATGCCGCCATCTATGTCTTCGACAACTGCTGCACTGACCGCACGGCGGAGGTTGCCAGGGAGCTCGGCGCCCAGGTGATTTTTGAGCCCAGGCAGGGCAAAGGGTATGTGGTGGATCTCATGTTCGATACCATCGATGCGGACTTCTACGTCCTCGTGGATGGAGACGATACCTATCCTGCCGAGCGAGTCCGGGATCTTCTCGGTCCGGTCCGGGCCGGCAAGGCGGACATGACGGTCGGCGCCCGTCTCACCGAATACTCCGACCGGAGTTTCCGGCCGCTCCACGTGTTTGGCAACCAGCTGGTGCGCGGCTTGATCAACAAGATCTTCCGTGCCGATCTGACCGACATCATGAGCGGATATCGCGCGTTCAATCGCAAGGTCGCCCAGTGCATTCCCGTCGTTTCTTCGGGCTTTGAGGTGGAGACCGAGCTCACGGTGCAGATGCTTTACTACCGGTTGAAGATAGTGGAGATCCCGGTTCCATACCGCGGCAGGCCCGAAGGGAGCGTATCCAAGCTGCGCACCCTGCCCGACGGCATGCGGGTAATCTGGAAAATCTTCAGCCTGTTTCGCAATTTCAAACCCCTGACCTTTTTCGGCAGCTTCGGAATTCTTGCCTTGCTGCTGGGTGTTCTGGCCGGCATTCCGCCAATCCTGGGATATATCCAGAGCGGCTATACCGAGGTCAGGCGCTTCCCCCTGGCGATCCTGGCAACAGGATTGGTCCTGTTGTCCTCCCTGATGGTTTTTCTGGGAGTCATCCTTCATGCGGTCAATTGGCGCTTTAAGGAGCTCCATAACGTCATGGTCCGGCGGCGGGCCAGGCGCGATCCGCCGGATGCAGGATAGGACCTGCATTTCCATACCCAAACCCAGGGGGCGGCTGCTGCGGAGAGATCAAGATGAGCCTCGAAAAACTGCTGGGAAGACCGGCAATATTGACCACCCCGGAAGAAATCAAAACCTGGTTCCATGCCCGGCGGAAGCCGCGCTTCCAGGAGGGCTACGCGCAGGAACTGCTCCACCTCTTCCACCCGCGGAGCATTTTCTTCAAGTCTCTTCCCTATGACTCCTGCGTCCTGGACGTCGGGGCGGGAGACGGCTCGCTGTACATCCTGCGGAAATGGCCGCCTCCGGCCAGGGAAGACATCAGGGTTTACGCCTACGGCCTGGAAATGGGGCAACACTACGGCCGGCTGGACGGCTATGAACTCGGGCGTTGGCCGGAGAAAAAGCCGCAATTCCAAAGCGTCGGATTTAATGCCGTCTACTGTTCCCATTTCATCGAGCACATCGAGTCTCCCGGGGACTTCATTGCATGGTGCGCCGCCAGGCTCCCCCTGCAGGGGCGCCTCTACATCGAGTGGCCGTCGCCCCAGGCTCTCAACATGCCGCATAGGGAGGAACTGGTCAAGGCGGGGGTTGATCTGATCATTTCAAACTATCGGGATGACTATACCCATCAGAACCTTCCTGCGCGCGAATCCATCCTGCTCAGGCTCGTGGAAGCGGGCTTTTTTGTCGAGCAGACAGGAGTCGTTCATTTCCCCTTTATAGAGGATGAACTCCTGGCTCATTTCGCCACCAACGACCGCGATCCGTTCAGCAAGCAGTCCGCATTCTGGTCCAAAACCTACTGGGCGCAGTTTATCGTGGCCGCCAAAGCCCGGTGAGCCCAGCCGCCGGCCACGCTGGACGCCAAGGCTCAAAACGGATAAAGCCTGCCCCCCGAACTTTTGGAGCAAATTGGGCCAAAAAGCAAAAACGCCACAGAATCAAAAAACCTAGCGGATTATGCATTTGAATTGGAGCCACCTGCCCCAGCATAGGATTGAAAAAATCTCAACAAATCCGTGACGCTTTTGCTTTGATTTCTCCAGGAGTGAGTTCTACTTCCGATTACACCCATTGAACTTGAGTGTGCAACAACTGCACCTCCGGTCTGGAATTCGGGAGTTGAGTAGTAGCCTGTCCCCCGAACTCCATTCCCCAGTTGCTTCACGCCGGGAAAGGGCCTGAGCAGCAAGCGGTCCAGGAGCGTGATCGCCGCGCTGTTCGCCCCTATCTCGAGTGCCAGGAGAATAACGGTGGCTATGGTGAAAAACGGCGTTCGCATCAATGAGCGCAGCGCACAGCGGAATTCCAGCTTCGGAATCACTGGCACCTCCCGTTCTCATCATTATTGCAGCTTAGACACGTCATGGCCCCCAAAAGCCGACGAACCATTGCTTCTATTTGCCTTCCCCTCAATCCTCTGCTCCTGCCAATATTGAGCATTATGCTTCACAAAATGCAACCACGGAAATCGGGGACGTCCCTGATTTTTGAATGGGCAAATGGCGAACCCTTTTTCGAATTGAATCATCTAAGAGATCAAGGGCAGGGTAGGCTTGCCATGACATGTTCCCAGAGAGGAGCGAAGATGTCCAAATCCAGATATTTAGCCGTTGTTTTGCTGTCCGGCCTGGTTCTGGGCTTCCTGCCCGCTTATCCGCAGACATCTCAGGTAGGCGCGAAAAAGGAGCAGGAAAAATCGACCACATCGTCGGGAAAGGTCTCCCGTCCTTTCCGCATCCGGCTGGGAGGATTCAGTTTCGGCGCCGGATATCGCCGGTTTTCCGGGCACTATCCCTATTATTTCTACAGCCCCTATTCTTTCTACCGGCCCTGGTACTACGATCCCTGGTATCCGTCCATGGCTGGATTTTATTCCCCGCTGATGGTTCATCCCGGGTGGTACACGGGATTCAGCCGCCAGGATGGCATGGGAGAGATCCGGTTGCGAACGAATCTCCCGGATTCGGATGTCTTCATTGATGAAGGACTGGCGGGAAAAGCGAAAGATCTCAAGACGATCTGGCTGGAACCGGGAGCTTATACCCTCAAGGTCGATGCTGCCGGCCACGAGCCCTTCACGATGCGGTTGTATGTTTTGAGCGGCAAAAATATAAGAGTCGACGCAAATCTGGCGCCGCAAAAGGAGCCGTGAACCATGAGATTCAATGCGATTTCATTATCGATACTTTTGGCTGCCTCGCTCCTGCTGGGTGCGCAGGGGACTGTACCTCTGAAGAAGGCAACCGATTACCCCAACCATGTCGAGGTCGACGGTATAGGGGTGGGAGCGATCATCCTCAATGACGCCCAGATGAAACAGCGTTTCGTAGCCGACCTGAACCGCGAATATCTTGTCGTGGAAGTAGCCCTCTACCCGAAAGACGGCACCGATCTGAAGGTGCTGCCCGAGCAATTTGTGCTTCATGTAGATGGGGAAGACCGAGCCATTCGAACCGAAAATCCGAAAGTGATTGCAAACTCTCTCCAGAAATCGGAAGAATCTAAACGCGATATCGCGGTCGTGCCTCACGTGAGCGTCGGATATGAAAGCGGGAGGCGCGCCTACGATCCGGCCACCGGAACCTACGGACGTAGCGGTGGTATCTACACTTCAACGGGCGTAGCCGTGATTGTGGGTGGACCTTCGCTGACCGCCAATCCAAAGAATGAAGAAGTCATGGCAATCGAACTTTCGGAGAAGGGATTGCCCGAAGGGACCTACGCCAAGCCGGTCGCCGGACACCTTTACTTTCGCGTGGGCAAAGATACCTTTAAAAACACAAAGGCGAATTTTGAATTAGCCTTCGAACTCGATGGCAAGGAAACCACCCTCGCCCTGAAACGGTAAGATTCGAACCCGGTCATGCTTCAGGGGGATATCCCGATTTTCGCTTCAGATCCGTATCGCATCACCTCCAGCGGCCGAAGATCGGAATGTCCCTTACTTCTCTACCAGCCTTCGACAGCCTCCTTGCTTGTCCCGCATTTCTCACCGGGTTTCTACTGCGGCGGGGGATCCGGGCATGTCTACTGCATTGCGCTCGGTCGGTCTCCTCGACGTACTGTCAAGTAGGCTTCCAGCCTGCGGCCTCGCAGAATTTGCGGGCCTCGCAGGCAAGATGCCTGCGCTACCAAGCCGCCTCGCTATGAAACCTGGTGAGAAACGCGGACTGAGGATCCTTCCGGAATTTGACTTGGGTCTCGACGGTGAATTTGAGAAAATGGACAGATGACGGCAAGCATATCTGGGGGTTGGTGATTTCGGTTTGATTCTCCACTCCTCGGATGCCGGAGCAACTTGGAAAATGCGGGCGAGCGGAACAACCTGTCTCCGAAAACCGGGAAATACATCGGAATGAACGTTCAGCAATTGATCGCGCAGGAGCTTTCTCTTGGGATCGGTCAGGTGAAAAGCGCCTTGACCCTGTTTGCCGAAGGGGGAACCGTTCCCTTCATTGCACGCTACCGCAAGGAAAAGACCGGGGAAATGAACGAGGTCCAGCTTCGCGCCCTGCTTGACCGCCACACCTATCTGACGGAACTCGAGGAGCGCAAGACGGTCATCCTCCAGTCTATAGAGGAACAGGGGAAACTCACCGAGGATCTCAAAGCCAGGATCGAGGGTTGTCTGCAGAAGACGGAGCTCGAGGATCTCTACCTGCCGTTCCGCCCCAAGCGCCGCACGCGGGCCACCGTCGCGAAGGAGAAGGGACTAGAGCCGCTGGCCCAGCACATCAAGAGCCTCAATGCGCCGGATGCGCCTCCGGCTGACCTTGATTCTGAAGCCGCCCAATACATTTCCGACAGCTTGGGGGTCGCAGACGCCGCCGAAGCACTCCAGGGAGCTGCCGACATCCTGGCCGAGGAAGTATCGGAGAAGGCTGAGCTGCGCCGGTACCTGCGTGATTATCTCATGAATGAGGGGATGTTCACTTCCCGCATCAAGGATGATCATCCGGCGGGTACGACCAAGTTCGAGATGTATCGGGACTATCGCGCCCGGGTCAAGGACATCGCGCCCCATAATGTGCTTGCCCTCCGGCGCGGCGAGGCCGAAGGAATCCTGACCTTCACGATCGAGTTCGACCAGGCGGCGGTGGCATCCTACCTCGAATCCCAGGAAATCCGTGCGCGGGGCGAAAACGTGAGGGCTTTCTACAGGGACATGCTCGCCGACGCTTTCGAGCGTCTCATGAAGACTACGCTGATCGGGGAAGTCCGGCTCGAGAAGAAGATCTACGCCGATCGCGAATCGGTGAAAACCTTCGAAGCCAACCTGCGCGAGCTGCTGCTGGCCAGCCCGGCCGGCATGAAGCCGACCCTCGGCATCGACCCGGGATTTCGCACCGGCTGCAAGGTGTCGGCCATCGACCGCACAGGCAAGCTTCTCGAGCACGAGACCATCCAGCCCCACAAATCCGATGCCGAACGCGCGCAGGCGGCTGCCGCCCTCAAGGGAATGATCGGGAAGCACCGGATCGAGCTGATTGCGATCGGCAACGGAACCGCGGGTCGTGAAACGGAGGCATTCGTGAGTGAAGTCGTGGCCGGGCTGGAACCGAAGCCGGTCAAAGTGACGGTCAGTGAAGCGGGCGCATCTGTCTATTCGGCAAGCGAGGTCGCGATCGAAGAGTTTCCCGACCTCGACCTGACGATCCGGGGCGCCGTCAGCATTGCGCGCAGGCTGCAGGACCCGCTCGCCGAGCTGGTGAAGATCGATCCCAAGTCCATCGGGGTCGGCCAGTACCAGCACGACGTCGATCAGAAGCTGCTGAAGCAGAAGCTCAACGAGACCGTGGAAAGCTGCGTGAACTTTGTGGGCGTGGATCTGAACCTGGCTTCAAAAGAGCTGCTGAGCTTCGTCTCGGGAATCAGTTCTGCCGTCGCGCGCAATATCGTCGCCCACCGCAATGAGCATGGAGCCTTCCTCCGGCGCCGGCAACTCCTCGAGGTGCCGAAGTTCGGCCCCAAGACCTTCGAGCAGGCCGCCGGCTTCCTGCGCATCCGCGGAGGGGACAACCCGCTCGACAATACCGCGGTGCACCCGGAAAGTTATTTCATCGTCGAGCGGATCGCCGGCGACCTGGGCCTGCCGCTCGATCAGATCACGAGCGCGGCGGACCGGCTTTCCGGGCTCGACCTGAAACGGTACGTTACCGGGGACATCGGCGAACCGACCCTGCGCGATATCGTCGCCGAGCTCGAAAAACCGGGCCGCGATCCGCGTGCCGAGTTCCGCTATGCTTCCTTCCGCGAGGAGGTGAAGGAGATCAAGGACCTGGTTCCCGGCATGGTCCTGGAGGGGGTTGTCACCAACGTGGTCAACTTCGGCGCCTTCGTCGACATTGGAGTTCACCAGGACGGGCTCGTGCATGTCTCCCAACTTGCCGACCGCTTCGTCGACGATCCGAAGAAGGTCGTAAAAGTGGGTCAGATCGTGAAGGTCCGGGTTCTCGAAGTGAACGAGGCTCTGAAGCGAATCGCATTGTCCATGAAATCGCCGGCAGGCGCACCCAAGGCTCCTCGATCCGGCAGCCAACCGCCCTCTGCCAGGCCGAAGCCTTCATCGGTTCAGGACCTGATGACGAAGTTCAACTCTCCCGGCAAAAGATGATCCTCCGTTTTCACTTCTAATTTTCCAGCCATTCGTGAAGGGGAACGCAGCTCAACTGCGTTCCCCTTCCACAGTCTCACCTGTGCCGCGCAAATAATTATCGAGGTTCATTCTGACTCAACGGCCATTACTCGGCTGGCGCAACTGGAGTCGTCATCAAAAGGAGGGACTGCGGGCGATAGCGCATTTCATCGTGCCAGGTCCCCTGCCTTTTCAGGGAAAAAGCCTCTGTTACTAATCGCGTGCGCTTGGGACCTGGGGGCATCTTCAGAAGTTGGCGGTGGATCTCAATATATCGAGAAAGGACAGCCATAGCATGGTTTGTTGAAGCTTGCAGGCAGCGCCTTCATGGTCTCCGCAACGGTGAAGAGCCAACGCCCAGCACAAGCGGGCATTGCACGCATGATGGATTGTGGGCGGACAGAGCCGCGCGCGTGAGCAAGCGGATGTTTGAAAACCGTGCAGCCGTATTGGGCACGAATTGTTAAACGCTCACATGTCCGCGCGGCTGTGTTCTGTCTGAATCACAGCTTGTGTTTCCGAAATCTTGACTCTGCGGAAAGCCTGGAATAGAGTGGCGGCGGTAGGATTTTAATAATTAATATAATTAAATTGGCGCTTTCCATCACCGTGGAGGTTAGAGAATGAGGTCTCTATTCTGCTTCCTTGCAACCCTGGTTTTGTCATGCGCAATCCAATGGGCGCAAGCGCCTGTGCCAGAACAAGCGCCCCCACAGCTCCGGCCTGCTGCCAAGGCGGAGCCCGCCCGAGCGTGGCCTCATCCGATTCCGGCGCGGATTCGGGATGGCTACAACAAAGACCTGTTCGTTATGACCCTTGGTGACGTGAAAACTGACATCGCGGACGGAATCTATGATCCATCTAAAGACGAGGTGACGCTGAAGGACGGATTGGTCATGAAGAACTATTATCGCGACACCTTGAGGGTGAAGTTCTTCAAGCCGATCGACAAGACCATATTTCCATTGCCGCCCTCCGGCTTGTGCACCTGGTATTACTACTACCAGGATGTCAACGAAAATGAAGTCAAGCGCAATGCGGATTGGATCGCGAAGAACCTGAAGGACTACGGCGCCAAGTATGTGCAAATCGACGATGGCTGGCAGGCGGAAACCAAGGAAGGCCGCCATGGATCGCGCGATTGGACCGGGGTGGACAAAGCCTTCCCGAATGGCATGGCGGGCCTTGCGGCCTATATCAAGTCTCTCGGTCTGACCCCGGGGATCTGGATCGCACCTCACGGCCAATCGAATGAAGATGTGGTCAAAAAGAATCCCGGTGTTTTCATGCTGAAGCCTGACGGCACCTCGGCTTCCGAATCCTGGGAGGGGAAATGGCTGGTGGACCCATCGACACCAGAGACCCAGAAATACTTGAAAGAGCTCTTCACTACGATGGTGAAGTGGGGTTATGAATACTTCAAGATCGACGGCCAGCCCACGGTGGTCACCGAATTCAACCGGGCCAAGGCCTTCATAAAGACACCGGGTGAGATCGACCTGCTTTACAGAAACACACTGGATTCGATCCGCTCCGCGATCGGGCCTAATCGCTATCTCCTGGGCTGCTGGGGCCTCCCACTCGAGGGGATGGGAATCATGAATGGCTCGCGCACCGGCGGGGACGTGGTTTTGAGCTGGAGCGGTTTCTTTACCGCGCTCGGTCCGACCATGCAATCTTATTATTTGCACAACATCGCCTGGTACACGGACCCGGACACCATGCTCCTCCGTCCGCCGCTGACGCTGGATCAGGCGCGCGTGTGGGCAACATTGCAGGGGCTGACCGGGCAGGCGCTCATGTCCAGCGACCGCCTCATGGATCTGTCGGAGGATCGCGTCGAACTCATGCGGCGCGTCTACCCGGCGGTCGATATCCGTCCGCTCGATCTCTTTCCTTCACGGCAGAACAAACGAATCTGGGACCTGAAGGTGAACCACCTCGGCCGCAATTATGATGTTGTCGGGGTATTCAATTTCGGCGAGGCCAAGCCTGAACAAATCTATCTGAACTGGAAAGAGCTGGGCATTTCGGACAATGCTCCGGTTCACGTGTTTGATTTTTGGAACCAAGAGTACCTCGGCGCCTGGGAAGCCGGGATGGCGCTCACCGTTCCGACCACCAGTTGCCGGGTTCTGACCCTCATGCCCAGTTCCGGCCAGATCCAGTTGGTTTCCACCAATCGTCACATTACCCAGGGTTGGATCGATTTGCAGAGCCTGGCCGCTGGGCCGGGAAACTCCTTCACCGGCAAAAGCAAGGTCATCAAGAACGATCCCTACGAACTGAACTTCGCCTTCCCACGGGATAAGAATTTCGCGGTCAAGACCGCTACGGCGCGCGCCGCCGCGGGACCACTTACAGTGCGAACCGCAAATCACCAAGGTTGGGCTAGCGTCCGGATCGATTCGACGACGACAACGGAAGTTACTTGGAATGTTGTCTTTGAACCGGCGGATGCGTACCAGTATCCGACCCAGGCTCCCACCGGGTTGCGCGTCGAACCGGTGGGCTTGGATGGCGGCAACCTGAGCTGGGGCGCGCAATATTATCTCAACGCCGGATACCAGGTTTATCTCGACGGCACGTTGCTTGGCTACTCTGGGAACACTACATTCCCGCTCCGCGGCCTGGATCCGGGCCGGACCTATACGGCCGAAGTGAAGGCGATCTGGTATGACGGCACTGTCGGTCCGCGACACCAGAAAGCAGAGTTGAGATTTTCGCTTCAGTTGTTGTTGCCGAATGAAGTCCTGCTGTCCACGCTGGACCCCATTCCCGCAGCCACGGGCGGCCGGGGCGGTGGACGCGGCGGCCCAGGCGGCGGATTGACGATCGGTGGCAAACGCTATGAAGGGGGCATCACCGCGCGCGGTGGAGGTCAGGTGGAGTACGACATTGCGGGCCTCTTCGCTACTTTCAGTGCGCTGGTAGGCGTGGATGACAGCTACAACGGCGCCCTCAGTTTTGTGCTGATCGGCGACGGCAAGGAACTCTGGAACAGCGGGGCCGTGAAAAAGTCTGAGGCGCCCAAACCGGTAAGTGTGGCCATCGCCGGCGTGAAGAGACTGGTCCTGCGCGCGACCGCGGCAGGGGATGCCGCCCCGGCGCAACCTCAGGGACCGGGCCAGGGAAGAGGCGGTTTTGGTACCCAGGGCGCCTGGCTGGAGGCCAAGATATCCGGTCGCGCCGCAGTCAAGTAGGAGCAGAAAGCCGTGACGCTGCGGTGGATCCATTTCCCGACTCAGCGACGACAACGGCCGCGATCTCACGCAAATGATGGGGACACCGTAGCCTGTCACGCTTTTGGGGCGGGCGGTTTGCAGCAAGGGGAGGTGTGGTCAAAAGCCGTATCCAGCGGCGCGGTTCAGGTGTAAAATACAGCGGTGGCAAGGGATTAGCCCCGAAGTTTACATATTGCTCTTTGAACTAAACCGCTCCGCGGTAGCTGGTGCCAATCCGCTGCCATTCTTATTCCCACAGCTCGGCCTTTCCGGAATCTGTGGCTGAGCTTACCTTCATTAC
>Ga0315277_10002013_pt1 | contig 28659 bp, 34 predicted proteins | sample YL17G05_15_MG_FD_203695 | JGI IMG/M metagenome (GOLD analysis project Ga0315277, IMG submission 203695) | Sediment microbial communities from Yellowstone Lake, YNP, Wyoming, USA - YL17G05_15 | ecosystem: Environmental > Aquatic > Freshwater > Lake > Sediment | place: USA: Wyoming | collected... | reverse complement strand
AGATTACTTTCGTTTGCACCACCGATAACATTAAGAAGAATAAGCCTTATGGTAAAGGCACCGATAACAACGATAAAGCCAATCACAGCGTTGGTAAGTGATTCCCTTGCAGCGCCAGCTGCCTTTTGATCACCCCTGGCTGTAATGTACTGAATACCGCCAAGAATCAAAAAGATAATGGTAACAGCTATACCTACACCCAAAACCACATTAACTAAAAATCCAAAAACATCCCCAAGGTCGTTGAAAGGTAGGTAAATTCTCTGTGCTGTCGTATTGGTTGCCGCTAAGACAGTCCCTGTTAAAATATCCAATAATTTTGTCATCAACACACACCTCCCCTCTAAGCAGTTAGAAGTTAACTAAATGGATCTGTGTTTCCAGTGATAAGAGCCTTAATGATGACTCTTAATATGGAAACCGCCATCAACACAAATATTAAGCCAATTATAGCGGATGTCAAGTTTTCTTTACCCGTTTGAAGTTCTTGGGGATTTCCCTGGCTGGTCATTATTGAATACCCGGCCCGCACGATGATAAGAATCCCCACTATGATGACCAGCGGAATCAGAATGCCGTTGATGATACGAAAAAACTCGGTCAAAGCGCTTGTGGCTGGTCTGCATTGACAGTCAATAACGGCGCCTCCCGACTCAACTAGTTCCGCTGTAGAACCTGGGTCGCAGCAGTTATTCAATGTAGATCCAGATGCTATACAGCATTGCCCTTGGGGGCATGAGGATCTTGGTCCACACCGCGGGGTTGGGGAACCACCGGCGGGTGGGAAGCCGCCCGGGGGGGCTCCGGAATCTGGACAGCTGGCACCGGGCTCACTGGAATCAACGCAATTACAATCATTAGTGGCTGGAATCAAAAGTAACATGCACCTTGGAATGGGACAGCCATCAGAAACCATTGATTGATCGGCTGGGTCTACATGGCAGCGATCTCCTGCATATACTACGTTAAGTCCTACAAAAGCAAGGACTAAAGCCGGCACAACGGCAAACAATAGTTTTCCCTTAATAGTCACAAAGGAAATTATCCTTGGGTTTACCGAGTTAGTCAATGCCTACTCGCAAATCTTGGTATCAGCGCCACCAGCTTACGCTGTTGGTTTGAGGTATCAGCGGTCGGTCGCTAAAGCGACCGCCCTTGCTGTACTCCTTCGTAGTATAATCTACCCGTCATGCCCAAAAAACTCACCCGCGCATTCCAGATTGCTTTAGCCGTCTTGGTAATAGCAACCTTTACAGTATCCACAACCAAAATCCGCGCGGAAACAAAATGTTTGGATAAAGACTACTACGCAGACCACACGGATGAATGCGACAAACTTTTAAACACCACCTCCGAAAAACTGCAAAAAGCTAGGGATCAGCAAAGCACCATAAACAGTCAAATTAAAGACTACCTTTCCAAGCTTTCCGTTACGGACACGCAGCTTACGGAGCTTAAAAATAATATTCAAAAAGTGCAGGACCAGCTCACGGAAATAGAAAATAACCTAAACGACAGAAAGGGCTCTCTGGAGGAAAAAACTCAAATAAGAAATAAATTGGTGCGGTCCTTTTATCAAACGGGCCGACCCAGTCTTGTGGAAGTGTTATTTGCTTCGTCAACCACGGGAAGTTCCACGCAAAGTTTTGTGATGCTCGACATTTTTGAAGACAGACTGGCTACGGATGCCGCCAAGTCGATAATATCTTTAAATATTGAAATTACTAATTTTGAAAAGGACAAAAAAGAGGCGGACGAGCTGCGAACGGACCTGGAAGCATCGCAAAGGCAACTATTAACGCTAAAAGCCGACATTGATGCAAAGAAGCTGGCGGCGCAGAGTCAATACAAAGATTTGGAAGAAAAGAGCCAGAGCTATGAAGAAACCATTGCCAAACTTTCGGCGCTTCAGGCGCAAGTTTTGGCGGAAAAGTCCGGTAACGACAGCGGGAGCGTTGGTGATTACGAGCCGCCAAAAGCGGAGTTGCCCAGCCCCAAATTCAGTCCGGCTTATGTGGCTATAAGCTACGGCGCGTACACTCATTATAAAGGGATGAGTCAGTATGGGGCTAAAGGACGGGCGCAGGATGGTCAGGATTATAAAGCGATACTAAAATTCTATTACGGAACGGGGGTAAAAACGGTAAATATGCCGGACATAAGTGTCTCGGGTGTGGGAAAAATGAAGATGCAAAGTTACTTGTATGGGATTGCGGAGATGCCCTCCACCTGGCCTTCCGATGCGTTAAAGGCACAGGCCATTGCTGCCCGCTCTTACGCTTACAGATACGCTAAAGCAGGAACTACTATTTGTACCACCCAAGCGTGTCAGGTGTTTCTGTCGTCAAAAGCCAAAAGTCCCCCGTCGGCATGGAAGAAGGCAGTGGATGACACCAAAGGTGTGATCTTGGACGGCTCGGTCACAGCTTATTACTCCTCTACTACGGGCGGTTACATTGAAAATATCGGTTGGGATGCCAAGGGCGGTTGGCCCAACGGGGCTTATGAAAAGCGCGCGAATTCCCCTTGGTTTTACAAGGCTTGGTATACAAAAAGTTATAACGACGGGTCAACCTGCGGTCGGTCTGATCCATACCTAACGCAAAAGGAAATGGCAGACATTTTAAACGCCCTTATGGTTTGGGATAAAGGCAATTCGTCCGACAGAAATAGAGTGTCGCCCGTAACCACGAATTGCTGGGGCGGAAGCCCTTACTCCTTGGACGACATGAAGGACCACGCCGACAAATTAGGAACAGCCTACTCCAGCGTAACTTCCGTGGATGTAGTTATTGGCAACAACGGCCGTACCACCCAAGTAAAGTTTGGTACCGACAAGGGAACGGTTACCGTAGACGGGGAAAAGTTTAGAACCGTGTTTAACCTGCGCGCCCCCGGCTATATTTCTATTAAAGATCGGTTATACGAATTGGTGAAAAAGTGATTCTAACCGTCATTGCGTGCCACCCGTCCCGACCCGAGTACCACTCCACGTGATATTATTCGCGCATGAGCTTTAAAAGGGTTGTGCTAGCACTGCTGTTTGTCTTTGGTATCCTTTGTGTCTTTAAGGCCCCCGGCGATCCGGATTTTGGTTGGCATTACAAATATGGTGAATATATTGTCCAACATGGGAAAATTTTGCGCCAAAACACCTTTTCCTACACTTTTACCGACTATAAATGGGCTAATTCCTATTGGGTTTCTCAAGTAGTCCTGTATCTGACCCATTACTACCTGGGTTCTCTCGTCGCGGGGCTTCTTTTTGCGGCTACTCTAAGTGCGTCGACCGTTTTTTATGTAAAGGCCGTTTCAAAAAACTCCCGGTCGACCATTTTACTCCCGGTTTTATCCGCTATCCTGCTTTTTATAGAATTTTCGGATAACGGTGTTACGAACCGACCTATGTTTTTTAGTACGCTCTTTCTTATGTTCTTGGTCGTTATTCTGTTTAACGACTTTAGGGAGACCAGCACTAAACCTCCTAACCCAGCAAAATTATTAGTTTTGCCTGTTCTTTTTTTAATCTGGGCGAACGCCCACGCTGATTTTATTTTAGGACTTCTTGTTCTGGGCTTGTATGTTATCGACCGCATGATAATGACGAGGGTGCCACAGCCCCCGCAGGAATGGGCGGTGAGATCCGGGACCCGTTCCGAGGAGGCTGTGGCATCCCGCCTATTACTCTGCATGGTAGGATTACTATCAATTGCCGTTACCCTAATAAATCCTTACGGCTTTGGTCTTTGGCAGACGCTCCTAAAAGAGTCATATCCCTATCAATTTAGTCACATTAGCGAGTGGATTCCGGTAAACACAAACAACCTCTATTACTTTATTGTTTACTGCACCGCTCTTGGGCTAATAGTTTCCGCTCTTATCGGCGCCCATCGTAGGCTTCCATCTTGGTATATACTGGCGTTGGGGGCTTTTTGTATCGCGTCCGTGCGCTCGCAGTATTTTCTTAGAATTGCGGTTATTGTAGGAATTCCCGCCTTTATCGCTTTTTGGGGCAATCCTTTGCTTAACCTTAGAAACACACTTTCTGCGAACCTGGTTAAGAAAATCAAAGCGGGTCTCGTGGCGTTACTGGCTTTGTCGACTTTGTCTATAAGCACGGTTTTTTTGACGGATGTTGAGCAGAAGTATCCTAAGGATGCGCTGGACTTTGCCCTTGCTAACAACATCAAAGGCAATGTTTTTAACTACTATGGTTGGGGTGGGTACATGATTTGGAAATATCCGCAGGTTAAAACTTTTGTGGATGGGCGTATGCCGTCTTGGCGCGAGGGTAACAAGTCTGTGTTTGAAGATTATATAAAAGTTACAAACGCGCCAAAAAAGAATAGCAAAATTTTATCCGACTACGGAGTCAGCTGGATTTTGTGTCCCAAGGACAGTGAATTCACAAAATTTCTTAGAACCTCTAACAGCGGTTGGAAGGAAGTTTACTCCGACGACGTGGCCTCCGTTTTTGGTATAATGTGTCTATGACAGCGCTTTTAGGACAGTTTGTGAGGGAGCCGTATGGGGTGCATTTTGATGGTCAGGACGGTGAAGAGAGAATTCTGCTTTTTTTGCGTCAACATATAATTGTAAACCTCGGGTGGATTCTCATTACCACGCTTTTACTTTTTGCTATACCTATTTTTGATTTTTTATTAGGACTTGGGGGAACTAGCCTAAACGAGCTTATTCCCACTAAGTACAATTTTGTGTTACGCTTTCTTCTGGCGCTTTTTACCTTTGGCTACTTCTTTGAAAACTTTTTGAGCTGGTATTTTAATAGTTATATAGTGTCCGACAAAAGAGTGGTCGATATAGACTTTTACGGAATTACTCATCGACGCTTTTCCGAGGCGCCCCTGCGCAACATTGAGGATATTACCAACGAGATTTCCGGTTTTGGACCCGTGATATTTCATTATGGTGATGTTTCCATTCAAACCGCCGCCGAGATGCGAGAGATAACCTTTGAAAATGTTCCGGATCCGGATAGAGTTCAGGATATCATTTCCGATCTTATTTCCAAGATCAAAGGAGAAAGCGAATAATATGGCGCAGCCTTGGGAAAGAGATTTTCTGCTTCTCATAGTCAAGATATTTTTCATGGCAATTTCAGTGATTTATGCCATCTTTTCCTTTATGGTGGTGCGACAGGTTAGTTTAATGAACAAAAGCTTCACCACCTCACTAAACGCCCCCTTTACCTTTTTGGCGTGGGTGCATTTTTTTGTGTCGCTCCTGGCGATTGTTCTAGTTTTTACCCTGCTCTAAATTTATGACCAGCATCAAGTCGCAAAAAATTACGCCAAACTTGCCCCCCGAATCGTCCGCGTTATCTTTTGTAATGACTTCTCAAGAAGACGCGGAACACCTTAAGGACTGGGAGTTTTTTGCCGTTTTTGACTTTGAAGGAAACGTGGCCGTCAATACTCAGGTGTCGATTAATATAATAAAGGATGTATTTACCCACGAGGTGGTTGAGGGTTTGGAAAGCGGCCCAATCTTACAAGCCTTGGAAAAAACGCTTAAAGAGTGCAGAGACGCGGTACAAAAACTTACGCCCGATGCTAAGTTTAACGCCGTAGTGGCAGTATTTAAGGACGAACACATTTATACTTCAATTTATGGCAGATCCCAGGCCCTTTATTTAGACGGCACACAGGTGGTTCACGTTGACACGGGAAAGGAGGGAAATTATGCCGGCGGTTCGCAGAAAATTGAAGACGGTAAGGTTATGATTTTGTGTACGGAGGGATTTTTTAGCAAATTTCCTCCCAAATCCTTGATTTCACTTACCAAGCCGATTTTGGGCGACGATTTGGAGGAACTTAGCGCTGCCGTCATCCTAAAGGTTGATGCTCCCGTCGCAGCGAGTCCCGCCATCGTGTTGGATTCCAGCGGGAAAACCACGGCATCTCACGTTGTGCCAAATCCGCCCGGATCTGTTATTTTGCCAAGGAGGGGGCTTGTCAAACCGATAATAATTGCAATCGTAGTAGTGTTAATGGCAGTTGTTGGGTACTGGGTATTAAAACCAAAAACTCCAAATGCCGGTTCTCAAAACACGGTGGTCGAAGTTGTACCTACTCCGCAAGAAGAATACCAAAACCCCCCGGAGGTCCAGGGCGAACTTACTAAAAAGCTGGATGAAGCTAACAAAGTTAAGCGGGTATCCGCGCAGGTTTTTTACGACATTTCAATCACCGATGCAAAAACTGTGCCAACGGAGCTGGCTTTGGGCGAGAATTACCTTGCGGTTTGTGATACCGCCCAGGGCAAAATTTACGTGTCAACCAAAAGTGTCACCAAGTTTGAAGAGCTGCCTCAGCTTTTTCCCGGTGTAAAAAACCTGCTTTTTGAAGGTGATACTTTGATTTTTACTGACGACGAAGGGGTAAAATTTTATTCGCTTGCTACCAAGTCGGTAACAAAAAGCTACCTTGCCGACCAAAACTACTCCACAATTGGCCCATCAAGTGAGTATCTAGGTTTCACCTACGCGCTTTCTGGAGATAAATTGGTTAAGTTCTCAAAGGCGGGAAACAAGCTTTCCGGGACCTTGTGGACGCAAAAATCGGAGTTTACCAACGGAGTTTCCATAGACATTGACGGTAGTATCTATATTTTGTTTTCCAACGGAAATTTAGAGAAGTATACAGCCGGAGCCAAGGACGATTTTTCTATCGTTGGGCTTGATAAGCCAATTCAAAAGCCGCTAAAAGTGGTAACCAACGCGGATTACAAACAAATCTATGTGGCCGACGGGGAAGAGGGTAGGATAATTGCTTTTGACACGGATGGAGTCTTGATTTTTCAAATTAGGCCCCAACTTAGCAGCGAGTGGTCAAACTTAAAGAGTTTTGACATTTCTGCGGATGAGAAAACTTTTTACGTTCTCTCCGGCACTAAGGTTTTTGAGTTCAGCTTGTAAACCCCGCCCATCATCCCCAGCCGCAAATTGATATACTTTGCCTATGTTATTGGCAAAGAACAAAAAAGCCACATTTGAATATGAGGTTTTAGATAGATACACCGCGGGACTCTTGCTTTATGGGTATGAGGTAAAGTCGGTGCGTGAGGGTAATGTTAATTTTGAAGGTTCTTTGGTTACGGTAATGGGCGGAGAGGCATACGTGGTCAATTTGCATATTGGCCGCTACTCCCATCAAAGTCAAAAGTATAGCGAAAAAGAGGCCAAACGAACACGAAAACTACTGTTAAACAAAAAGGAGGTTTTAAGGTTGGCGCAGGCGATTAGTTCAAAAGGTCATTTTGCTGTGCCTTTAGCCTTGATTTTACAGCATAATCTGGTAAAATTAGAGCTGGGTGTGGTTAGAAGCAAGAAGCAATACGAGAAAAAGCGGGTATTAGTTGAGCGGCAGATATCGCGTGACCTGGACAGGGCGCGCAAAGCACTTTAACAAGGGGATGATCGGCTTTGACTAGCTTTTCTTTTTTACGTCGGCAAGCCAAAAATGTTGGAATTTTGTAAAGTCCAACGAACCAAAAATGCAGACAAAAATGCATACGAGTACGCTTACGCAGAGGCCGAACCGGCTTATGTTTACGCGTAATTTCTCCCTTTAAACGGAGACTCGGATCCTTAGAAGTTGCGTCCGGAAGGCTTCTTTAGGGTCTCATTAAACCGGAATGCGGATTTTTAGTTTGGTTAACTAGAAGTCCAAGAGGGTAAACCTTAAACCTTACGACCTTAAAAAGGGTTTGTACGTGCCAGAGCGCCTCCTTTTGACACTAACTCTGGATAAGCTTGTAACACTTGCGCATTAAAGAAAGTTAGAACGGGGGTCCGATTCCCCCCATCTCCACCAAGACCACACCAACTTAACGGGGGTTCTTCTCGATAAAACTACCGATGCGTGTAGGAAGATCGTAAATATCTTCTTTGCTAGTTACGAACAGGTCGATTTTGGTATCCCCGATACTTTGAGTTTTATACTCTGTTAGAATACCCCTGAACAAATTTTTACAAATTAAATCTACCAACCGTTCTTTTTCTGTATGAGTTAATTTAAATCTTTTTACGATTGGTTTTTCAATTCCAATATGGACACATTCGTGCACAACGGTGTCTGTGGGATTGAATCTTTTAAAACTACCTTCAGCTGTAGTAAGCATAGTTATACCGGCACTATCGGGGTCATAGCTACCTCCGGGACCGTACTTGGTAAGTTTAACAGTATACTTTAGAAATACCTTAAAACCCCAAGCTTGTTGTAGTTTATTAAATATAGGAAAAATACCCTCAATTATTTTCCTACACCGTTCTAATGCTTATAGGCCCTTTGTGTAAAATCCTTCTTTGTATTCCTCGTTAAGAAAGTCTGTAAACGCTTTATTTCTTAAGTTCGGCTCTATTGGGTGCCTAAATTCGTCGATTTCTGGTAACGATATTTTGTAGCCGTGTTTCTTATAAAAGGATAGTTGACAAAGAACATGCTCGACCAGATACTGAAATTCTTCTTCAGCGGTCTGTGCTCTAATTATCAGTTTGGGAGAACTACTGGCTTTCATAGAAGAATTCTACACCTCAATTCTTAGATTACGTTTACATATACAACTGGTTCCAAGTTTTTAACGAAATGTTCACCAAAATAAACATACTTGCCTAGCAAGTTTACCGATAATTACGCACAATTCTACTCGAATTAGAAGTCAAGAGGTTGACATTTTTTGGTTCCACCCTACCCTAACTATAGGTTCCTACCTGTATACACACTATAGGCCGCAGGTATCAAACGAGCCGTTGTGACGGATCGAACTGCTTTGTGGATAATATATGGAAAAGTTACTTACCACTATTTTTGGAGAAAAATGCTATTTTTGCGGGCTTGAAGGCCGAATCATTTGTTACGGCTGTGAGTCTAAAATAAAGCTATGTAAAAACGGTGTGTGTATTAAATGTCAAAAAGAAACGGTTTTAGGATACACGCACCCCTTGTGTATTAAGGAGTGCGCCGATAGGCTACCCAGCCAACTCTGCGGGGTTTACGAGTATGAGGGGTTGGTGGCAGAAGTCGTTAAAAAGTCAAAATATCACCCCAAAAGTTTTGCCTTACTTAGGCTATTAAGCTTTAGCGGAGCCAAAATAGCTTCTAAATTGGGCTTTGATTTTACAGGTTTTACGGTTATTCCTATTCCCATTTCCAAGTTGCGGGAGAAAGACCGCGGTTTCAATCAGGCAGATATTATTGCCAAGGCGGTATACAAGGAATTCGGCTTAACCGTGGATACTTCTATTTTGAATAGAATTCGTGATACTAACAAGCAATTTGGGCTACATAAAGTTGAACGCGCGCAAAATATTACGGGGGCTTTTGCGGTTAAGGGGGACGTCACAGGCGGTAAGTTTTTACTGGTTGACGATATCTGCACCACCGGCTCAACTTTGATTACCGCCTCGCAAGCGTTATTCGATGCCGGTGCTTTAGACGTCCGCTGTTTCACCCTGTCGCGCAAAATTTAGCCTACAATAACCACAAAATGTTTTTGTGGTCATAAGATTAGCGCCTTTTTTTGGCCAATATGTGATAGCCAAAAGTCATCTGCTCGTCTGATCCGTTTGTTAGCTTTGACATGAGATACAGCAGTACGATTGTCGGTATAGTCGCTAGGTAAAGTAGGTAGGATAGTAACCCAATTTTTGAATACTTCTTTAGCACTAAGGGGCTCCTCACAAGTTCTTGGCACAAACAATCAAAATAGTTACCGTTCCTATTGGAAGAGATTATTTCAAGACCGTTGTTTGCAAGTATTTTTTTGTACCAATAAATGTTGAAACCGGTACAGAAATGGAAAGGTGCAAAATGCGTCATCGATTGAAAAGGCGCCGTTAATATAAGTTTCCCACCGCTCTTTAAAATTCTTGATATCTCCTTTATGGCCTGATCGGGGTAGGGAATGTGCTCCAACACTTCTGTACACAAGACGGTGTCGAAAGATGCATCTTCCACCGGTATATCTGTAATATCGGAAACTATGTCCAGTTTAGAATTGTCCCACGATCCCATTTGCATGCCTTTTCTATCACCCTGCCCGTCGTATTTGCCAAAATCCTGACTTTTATATATAAGTTTTCTACACCATGGTTTATATCTGCACTCGCCCGCCCCTGCGTCTAGTAATGTGGTTCCATAAGATAGTTTGCGTAATTCGTTTACGACCCATCTATCACGGTTGTTGAGATTCGACAAAAAACTTGGTAGTTTCACAATACTTGTCATTTTACATTACTTTTTGTTTTAACACCCAGGTTTTCTGCTGCCCGTTTTAATTTGATATAATCATTCTAGTTGGTATAAATTATGAAAATAGTGAGCAGCAGGTTAAAAAGATCTTTCTATTCTTTTAAGACTCTGTTTTTGATCAGGTGTTGGTTTGTTGGTTATTACAGATACCTGGAACTTTTATTATGGAGGATTTTTGGTCGTGTTTCTAGTCCACCTCTGCTTTACAAAAAATTTGTTATTGAAAACTACGCAAAGATTTATTGCACAAAGGTATTAGTGGAAACTGGTACTTACTACGGCGATATGGTCGAAGCCTTAAGAAACAAATTCGAAAAAATATATAGTGTAGAACTTGATTCAGACCTATACTCCAAAGCAAGATGGCGATTTTCAACCGACCCACGCACCCATCTTGTTAAAGGCGATAGCGGTGGGTTGCTGTCTGACGTTGTTAGTGAGTTAGAAGAGCCATGTATATTTTGGTTAGATGCCCATTACAGTGGGGGTGTTACGACCAGGGGTGCCACAGACTCCCCAATTATGAAGGAGCTAGAACAGATTTCCAAGTCGAACTTTAAGAACGTGGTACTGATAGATGATGCAAGGCATTTTGGGATTTTTCCGTCCTATCCTAGCGTTGACGACTTAAAAAATTTTGCTTCTGAGTATGTAAAGTTTTCTAAATTTTTTGTTAAAGACGACATCATAAGGATTTTGCCATGACTGGACTGGTGTCGGTGGTAGTTCCGGTATACAACGCCTCGCATTTCTTAAAAGACGCTCTTGATAGCGTTATTAATCAGACATATAGAAATGTTGAAATAATTGCCGTGGACGATTGTTCTAACGATGGGTCGGAGTTTATGCTCGGAGAGTACGCAAAAAAAGGGAAGGTTAAACTTATCGTAAACAAGTCTAATCTCGGCGATGCAGCATCCCGTAACCGTGGTTTATTAGAAATTACTGGGGAATACTATGCCCCCATGGATGCCGATGATGTTTGTTTACCAGACAGGATATTAAAAGAGGTTGAATTTCTCCGGAACCATAAAGAGTGCGTTCTAGTGGGCGGGCAAGCAGTTTACATAGACGAACATGCAAAGTACCTAGGTAGGTCTAATTACCCTACAAAAATAAGCAGTATCGGCGCGCATATTTGGAGGGGAAATCCCGTTGCTCACTCGTCAGTACTTACACGGAGCGATTTAGTTAAGAAAGTTGGCTTGTATAACGGCGAACTTAGAACATGTTCAGACTACGATCTATGGCTAAGGTTATTAAAGTACGGCTACATGGCTAATCTTGAAGAAGCAGTAATTAAATATCGACTTCATCCCAATCAAATGTCTCAGTATGATTATGGCCACCTATTAATAACCACAACACTACTTCAGGATAAGTATAAACGCTTGTACGGTCACAAGGATAATTTAGTCGACAGAATTTATTCTGGTATTTATTGGATATTGTTAAAATTTCCCAGTAAGGTATCCAACAGGGTTGTTAATTGGTGCAGAAGGTTTTCTAAGTTTGTCGGCGGTTTAGGTAAGGATGTCTATGATTAAAATAATTTTAAAAGGTGGTTTAGGGAATCAAATGTTTCAATACGCCTGTGGTAAAAGTTTATCTCTTGAAACTGGTCAGGAACTTGTTCTTGATACAACTTTTTTAAAGAGCAGAATTCCGTTACCGGGTTTTACTTTTAGAGACTATGAATTGGATATGTTTAATGTAACTGAACGTGTGACTAGTTTTTCCAAAAGCGCTTTTGCCAGCAGGTATCTAAGCTACCCCGCCTTTAGGCTAATAAAGAAATTCTGTGGATTGGGGTATGTGTTGGAGCCTTTTGAAAAACAATATACTTATTCCCCCGAACTTTTTAATATTAAAGGGGATAGTTTGACTATAGAGGGGTACTGGACTAGCCATAGGTATTTTGAAAAATATGAAAATGTAATAAGAAAAATATTTGATATCGCAAAATTGCACGACGCAAAGTATTCCGATATTGAGAAAGAAATAACCAGTTCCAATGCAGTATCCATAAATATTAGAAGAGGAGACTATTTGAATAAGGTTAATTCCAACCTTTTTACCCATTTAGGTGATGAGTATTATAAATCCGCCACAGATATTATTAGAAAGAAAGTAGGAAATCCAAAGTTTTTTGTTTTCTCTCACGATGATCCCGGATGGATCGAAAATGCCCTGGAATTTAAAAATGACGAATTAACAATCGTTGATGACAAATATGTTGGCGAGAGGTTTAAAACATATTTGAGGTTAATGTCGTTATGTAAACATAATATAGTAAGCAACAGCACCTTTGCCTTTTGGGGCTCCTGGTTAAACACTAACCCAAATAAAGTAGTCGTGTGTCCTAAAGTATGGGTCAAAGGCAGGTTTTTTGAGTGTCCCAGAGGGTGGATTTCTATAGAAAATGTATAAATTTCATAACAAAACAAAAGATAGCCTGTATTTTCTTTGGCGACTGGTTTCTCCTGTACTAGACCCCCTGAAGGTCTTACATGGTATGTACAATTACCCGTTGTTTTTGAAAGACCTGTTGGTGTATAAATCAAGAAATAATAGCGAGACCATTCGCGTAGGCAACCTTTTTCCCCAACTTCACGATAAAATTCCAGCCACACCATTCATCAAGCACTATTTTTATCAAGAGCTTTGGTGTTTTGAAAAAGTTTTAGAGGCAAAGCCTTCGCAGCATGTTGATGTAGGTTCCACATATCAGTTGAGCGGTTATATATCAAAATTGATGAAGACCACGTTTGTAGACATGCGTCCGATAGATGTGAATTTGAAGAATCTTAGCGTTATCGACGGTGATATCACAAACCTTCCATACGGAGATGGGGAGTTGGAATCAGTATCCTGTTTGCATGTTATCGAACATATTGGTTTAGGCAGGTATGGAGATTCATTAGATACGGGAGGCTCCGTTAAGGCCATCAAGGAATTACAAAGGATTCTTAAAAAAGACGGGCGACTTTACATATCTACGCCCTTAGGAAAGCCTCGCTTGTGTTTTAACGCGCACAGGGTATTTTCTCCGGACTTCATAATTAGCCAGTTCGATCAACTATCTCTGGTGTCCTTTAGCGTGGTGGACGACTCTGGAAGCTTTTCTGAACATGTTGAAATTCCCGAATGGGTTAGAGATCAGGACTACGCCTGTGGAATGTTTTGCTTTACTAAGTAAATATGGAAAACAAATGCTTAATTGTTATACCGGCCTATAATGAGCAGGAATATATAGTAGAGGTTGTTATTGAGTTAAATAGGGTGGGGTTTGGGGAGATTCTAGTGGTTGACGACGGAAGCAAAGATGACACAGGAAATGCAGCATCGAAAGCGGAGGCTAAAGTGATTACGCATTCTGTAAATATGGGGTTGGGGGCGGGGGTGAGGTCGGGGTTTGAGTTTGCAGTCGGACTGAATTACAAATATGTGATAACTTTTGACGGAGATGGGCAGATGCGGGCGGAAGATGCGGTAAAAGTCTACGAGGAAGCCCAAAAAGGTTACGATTTTGTGTACGGATGTAGAAACTTTAATGTAGCGGGGGTTCCAAAAATAAGAAAATACACAAACCTGTTGGCTGACGTTATAACAGCGCTTTTGTCCGACAATTTTGTTTGGGACACCCAATCGGGATTGCGTTGTATAAAGGTTGATTTGCTAAAGAAACTTAACCTAAAATCCCGTGGCTACTCAATTTCTTCGGAGTTAGTTATAGAGTCAATAAAAAACGGCGTAACGCCAAAACCTGTTAAAATAGACGCCATATATACCAAAGAATCGCTTAAAAAGGGTCAAAAAATTTCCAACTCTTTTAGAGTAATAAAGGAGCTTTTGGGTTAATATGTCGCTGTTTCAAATAATCTCACTCCCAATACTTTTGTGGTTTGGTTACAGGCAGCTTGCCAAGTTTAAAGGTGCGCCGGCGGTAAAAGTTTTGTATCAATTGCGGTGGTTTTTTATAACGCTTTTGGCGGTGCTGTTTGTAAGTGAGCCGGCAATTTCCTCTGTGGTGGCGCAAAAGTTGGGAATCGGTCGCGGCGTTGATGTGGTAATATATTTTGCGTTAATATGGCTCTTGTACCAAAATTACAGCCAATCGCAGGAACTAGAAAAGTTGTACGACAAATTAGACAAGCTGGTACGCAAACTTGCCCTTAAAGGATTAGATGAAGAAAAAGCTAACGGAGATAATAAAGAGTATAAAAAGCGACCGTAAACAAGCCATCTTTATAACCACGCTTTTAATTTTTTATCTTATTTATTTCTGTAGTCGTATTCTACAGGTTCCCGACTTTGTTGTAGGGTGGTTTGGCGGACTTTATTTTGGTTTTTGTGCTCTTTTTCACGCCGGTTTTTCTGTTTTTCTAAGGAAGAATGCCAAAAAAATTATTATTGCTACTGCGGTAATATATTTGGCTTACTCATTTTTGTATTACCGTACCAACTCTTGGGATGGTGGAGCTTTGTATCATAGAAGCGCGCTTTTGGTTAAAGAAAAGTGGCATTCTGGGGTTTTGCAAGGAGCTCTCTACCCATATTTCAGTGAGCTTATTTTGGGTGTAGTGGGGCGGTTTTTGGGCGACAATTTTATGTTTTTTATGTTTGGTTTGGCGTCGGTTTCCGGTCTTTATACCAGCTACTTACTGTACAAGCGACTGGGCTTTAGCGGTTTTGTTACTAAATGCTCGCTCTTAATTTTAGCTTCCTCGCCGACCTATATAATGCTTTCGATCCACGAATTTAAGGTGGAGCTTTTTCTCCTATTTTTCAGTAATTTATTTGTGCTAACGCTTATCAAGACCATCGAGAAACCTTGCTACAGATTGTTTATCCTGTTAGGACTTTTTGCCTCGCTAAGTTTTCTAGTGAAAATTTCCGTTTTGCCCCTTATCCTATTTGCGCCCGTTTTAACTTTATCGACGCTAATTCTGCATAAGGAATTACGCGTGGGGTGTGCAGTTAAATATTTTGGACTGTTTATCATATCGCTCTTACTACCCATTTTTATGTGGACTTTATACACGCCAACCAACCTTCCGGTTATTGGTACGGTCGATTTGTTAAATAGGCAAGGTCGTATAAATTTTGTCGACTTGGAAAGAAACCCGCAACCACTAGCGGACTGTAGTAATCAAGGGACGCAACGGGATCTCTCCGCTTGGATTTACTTTAAAAACGAGCTGTGGCTTTTAATACAACCACTCCAATACATTTTTCTTATAGGTACAAATCTAGATAAATTTATGTTTAACACGGGAAATCCCGGTCCATATATTTATTTTGGAATTTGGTTGCTGCCCTTTGTATCGTACATTTTTTACAGAAACAAGGACTTTAAAAAATTCTTGGTCTATACCTCAACAATCCCGTTTATTATCGTAATCTATTATATGTCCAAAGGCGTTTTTTGGTATTTTTTTCCCGTTTATCCACTGCTTGCCACGATTATTCCGGTTTCGGCGGAGCGTTATATTAGAACGGGGCACGCCATGAGTATTTTTAAGATTACGCTCTTATCTTTAGTTTTTACACATGCCCTTTGGGGCTTTGGTTCTGCAGTAACACTTTTTAAATTTAACCGAAGCTTAGAAGAAAGTAGTTCCGTCGTTTGGGGCTTGAGCAAAGCCGCACAGAATTTGCCTGGAGATTCTTATGTATTAGATGCGGCGCAACATCTATTTATTGTGTTCCTACCGTTTATGAGTAACTACGACACCAGAATTGTGAAAAGCGACTATTATTTTGCTAGTTCAGAAAAAAATATCGACGAAATGAGACAGGAACTGCTTGATAAAAACATCAGATATATTATTGCCAGAAAGCCTACTTTGTTTGACAGTTGGTACACAGGATGCCCATTGCGAAATAACGAAATTTTGTTTCAGTTTTTAGAAAAACACACCAAGCGAGTTTACGACTCTGTGTATGTGGGTGAGATTTACGAGATCATCTGATATTCAGGTTTATAGGGTATAATATGAGGGTCCCGCCCAAGGCAAGCGAGCGTGTATGCCAACATAGCTCAGTGGTTAGAGCGGGCGTTTCATAAGCGCTAGGTCGCAGGTCCAATTCCTGCTGTTGGCACCAAATTATGGACGATAAAAAGAAAACTACAAACCCAATAATGGACAAGCTTCCAAAGATCCCTCCCAAGGCGCCGCAAAGCCTTTTTGGGAATATTTTCTTTTGGATGCTTCTGGCGTTGGGATTTTATTTAATAGCCAATTCATTTATGGCTACCAACCAGGAAAAGCCGGAAAAACCCATAACAGAGGTCTTAACTCTGGTGGGGGAGGATAAAGTTCAGGATGTTTCCGTGTCGGGCGACACTCTGGATATTTTGCTTAAAGACGGCACGCAGTTTGTGTCTAAAAAAGAGACGGGTTTAAGTTTTGACGACCTTTTAAAAAATAACGGACTTTCCGAGTCAAAGATTGCCGGGAAAGTCACGGTGGTAACACCGATCTCGTGGGATCAAATCTTGAGTACCGCGCTTTCCATCCTATTTCCCATAATTTTGCTCTTCTTTCTTTTTAGACAATTTAAGGTGGCGGGTGGTGATATGCTTTCCTTTGGACGCGCACGGGCAAAATTGTTTAATAAGGAAACTTCCGTAAAGACTACTTTTAACGACGTAGCGGGCAATAAAGAGTCCAAGCAGGAATTGGTGGAAATTGTGGACTTTTTAAAAAATCCCGACAAGTACCGCAAACTGGGTGCAAGAATTCCTAAAGGAGTTTTGTTGGTTGGACCTTCTGGGGTCGGAAAAACTTTGTTGGCAAAAGCGGTGGCAGGTGAGGCGGATGTGCCATTCTTTAGCGCATCGGGAAGTGAGTTTATGGAAATGCTGGTTGGGGTAGGTTCCGCCCGTGTGCGCGACCTTTTTGCCCGGGCGCGCGCCGCCCAACCGTCGCTCATTTTTATTGACGAGATTGACGCTATCGGGCGCCAGCGGGGTATGGGCTTTGCCGGCGGTCACGACGAACGTGAGCAAACCTTAAATCAGATCCTGGCGGAGATGGATGGGTTTGACCCCCGAACGAACGTTTTGGTTTTAGCGGCTACGAATCGCGGAGATATGTTGGATCCGGCCCTAGTGCGGGCGGGTCGTTTTGACAGACGTGTGGTGGTTCCGTTGCCGGATTTGGCCGATAGGAAAGAAATAATTAACCTGTATACCAGAAACAAGCCTATGGCGCCTGGTTTTGACGTGGAAAAACTTGCCAAAAAGACCGTAGGTTTTAGCGGCGCCGACATTGAAAACATGATGAACGAAGCGGCAATTTTAGCGGCCAGAGACGGAAAAACCGATATTAGCAACAAGGATCTGGACGAAGCGTCACTTAAAGTAACTATGGGGTCGGAAAGAAAAACCATGCAAACGGAAAGCGAGCGTAAAACTACAGCCTTCCATGAGGCGGGTCACGCGTTGGTGGCAACTTTTAGTAAGGATATGGATCCGGTGCAGAGGATTTCTATTGTGGCCCGCGGGGCTTCTTTAGGCCACACCAGCCTGCCTCCGGAAAGGGATCGTTACGGAGAAACCAAGACGCGTTTACTTTCCTTTATTTCTACTATGCTGGGAGGTCGCGCCGCAGAAGAGGTTATGTTTGACGATGTTACCACTGGAGCGTCGGATGACCTCGACAAAGCCACAAAGCTGGCTCGGGAGATGGTAACGCAGTATGGAATGAGTTCGCTGGGTTTAGTGTCGTATGGGGCAAAATCTATGTTTGGGGTTTGGAAAAACCCTTTTGACGACGAGGCCAAATATAGTCAGGAAATAATGTCAAAAATAGACGCGGAAGTTAAAAAAATTGTGGATGAATGCTTTGAGTCGTCTAAAAAGATCTTAGATTCCCACAAAGAACAACTGGGAGCGGTGGCCGCTAAACTTTTGGAGGTAGAAACGTTAGACGGTGATGAATTCCGTACTTTAATTAAGAAATGAAGAAATTTCTAATTATTGACCTTTTCAACCTTATTCACCGTGCTTACCATGCCTTGCCTAAAGAGTTTTCCGACAAAGACGGCAATCCCACCAACGCTATATACGGGGTGTCGTCAATGTTGATAAACGTGCTGCAGCAGGTGTCGCCCGACTACGTTTGCGCCGTTTTAGACACGGAGGCGCCCACCTTTAGACATACTGATTTTACCGGTTACAAGGCCCACCGTCGCCCTGTTGAGGATATGCTGACGGTGCAGATTCCAAAGATTGTAGAAATGGTTACGGCTTTTGGAATAAAAATGGTTTCATCTCCGGGTTACGAAGCGGATGACTTGGTGGGGACTCTGGCTGTAAAAAACCAGGATTGTTGCCAAATGATCCTGCTTTCTAATGATCGTGATCTTTGGCAGTTAGTGAGTCCGAATATTTTAATTATGCTTCCGTCCACCAGGGGCGACAAAATCGAGTGGCTTGGGGAAAAAGAGGTTGCGGCTCGACTTGGGGTAGCGCCCGCACAAGTGCCGGATTACAAGGGTCTTGTAGGCGACGCCAGCGATAACATTCCCGGCGTTTATGGGGTTGGTGAAAAGAGTGCAAATAGTTTGATTACGACTTTTGGTACCGTAGAAAGGATTTATAAAAATATCGACAAGGTTAGCCCTGATTCCTTAAGAAAAAAACTGCTCGACGGGTATGAGCAAGCGATAATGAGCAAGAGACTTGCTACCCTGGATTTAGATACACCCGTGGAATTTTCCCGCGAGGATTCTCGTTACGGGAAAATGCCTTTAGAAACCGTTATTCCGATTTTGCAAGCTTACAACTTCAAATCTCTTCTTAAAAGACTTGGGGTGGGAGATGGTGCTAAGGTTAAAAAATCGGGCAAAAAGAAAACCGATGATTTACAGAAAGGATTGTTTGACGCGTGAACACCGAGACAGCAATAGTCAAAAAACTTAAGGAGCTTTATCCGGAGCCTAAAACGGAGCTTGTGTCTGCAAACGAGATGCAGTTGGTTGTGGCAGTGATGCTTTCCGCGCAAACCACAGATAAAAAAGTTAACCAAGTCACCGCGTTGCTCTATAAAAAATATAAAACTTGGAACGATTTTGCGGAGGCGGATTTAACAACGCTTCAAAAGGATATTCACGGCGTGAATTTTCATTTGGGTAAAGCGGATCGACTTATAAAGGCCGGTAGGTACATTATCGAGAACTTTAACGGGAAGGTCCCGCAAAAACTTGTCGACCTGGTAAAAATTCCGGGAATTGCCAGAAAATCCGCTAATGTGATCTTGCAGGAACTTTGGGACATTGCGGAGGGGATTGTGGTTGATGCGCACGTTACGCGGGTGGCTAACCGTTTGGGATTGACCAAGCAAACCGATGCGGTAAAAATCGAGCGGGAATTAATGTTGATAGTGCCAAAGGAATATTGGAGGAATTTTTCCGGCGCGTTAGTTTTGCTGGGTCGTTACGTTTGTGTAGCCAGAAAGCCTGAATGTGCCGAGTGCGGCTTGAATCAACTTTGTCCCAGCGCTTTTAATTTTTCTTAATTACACACCTTTGTTATAATCTCTGTATGCAATACGACGAAAAAGAGTTAAAAGAAATATGTAAACGAAACGGTATATCCTATCTGGCGCTATTTGGGTCGCTAGCAAGGGGTGAGGGGAGAGAAAATAGCGACGCCGACTTACTTGTGAATTATTCCAGCGACTCTCCCGTTAAGGGTTTGTTTTCTCATTTAGGAGTAGCACAGGAGTTCGAGAAACTCTTTAAAAGACCTGTCGACCTGATTGAGCAAAAAATCCTGAACCCTAAACTAGAGCGTTACATTACTAAGGACCTAAAGACCCTCTATGAAAGATAATCACATTTATCTGGAGCATATTTTAGAGGCAATAGAGAGAGTTAATATTTCTGTGCAAAACACACCGATAAGAGAGGATTTTATGAACGATGAGAATTGGGAAACCAGTGAGGTAATATTTAGGCAATTGGAGATCATCGGTGAGGCAGTTAAGAGCATTTCCGAAGATTACAAAATGAAGTATCCTAACATACCTTGGCGGCAAATAGCCAGTATGCGGGACTACCTAATTCACGAATATTTTACGATTAATTACGAACGGGTTTGGGATACAGTTAAAAACGACATTCCGGTATTTGAAAAACAGGTTAGAGATATGCTTGATCGACCAGAATAAAGCCATTCGGGGGAATTAGAAAATTTTAAGCCTTGCCTGCGGAGCCAAAAAGTCGGATTTTTCTTTCCACCACATCTTGCACGGCTTTAATGGCGGGCGGGGTTAGTTTGTAAATTGCCACCTCGTTTGACGAATTTAGGCTTTCCTGCAAGGACATTTTATAAGCAATCCGCAGCTCCGAGTTTACATTTATTTTGACTACTCCGTTTATAATCGCTTTCTTAATCTCCTCGCCGTTTATATCCGATCCGCCGTGCAGGGAAAGGAAAGTATTTGGTAAAACTGACCGGATTTTGGTCAAAAGCTCCAGGTTCAAATGTTTTTCGCTTGCGTAAACCCCATGCAGATTTCCAATAAAACTGGCAAAAACATCAACGCCCGTGCGTGCCACAAAGTCCGCCGCTTTTTGCGGGTCTGTGTACATTCCCATCTTTTGGTACTTTACGGGGTCTTCTTTAGTATGGTCCTCCGAACTTCCCTCAATGTGGTCCATCTCGCCCTCCACCAAGACTCCGTGTGAGTGTGCCAGCTTAACCACCTCTTTAGCAATCGCTACATTTTCCTCTAAAGGCAGTTTGCTGGTGTCGATATGAACATAGTCAAAACCCGCTTCAATAGCCTTTTTACATATTTCAAAATCCTTGCCGTGATCCAGGTTTAAGATTATGGGAAGCCCTGTTTTTTGTCGGCTTAGATTCACCAGTGCCACCAGCTCTTTTACGCCTACGTAATTTACCTCACCATCGGAAGCCTCAATTATTATCGGCGAGTTTAACTTTTGTGCAGCTTGGGTAACGGCTTTTAAAGTTTCTATGCTCGACACGTTAAACGCTCCAATGGCATACCCGCCTTCTCTAGCTTTTTTTAGTATTTCTAGCGCTTTCATATTATCGTGACGCGAAATTCTAGCGAGACTAGAAGTCAAGTCCTTGTCAGAGATATTTCGACGAGGTAAATTCCACACAGGTGGACCGAGGGCCGTAGTGTCCGGTGACCAGGTTAGATCTTCAGTCTTACCAGGCGGGTTCAACTCCCGCACGGTCCACCATGTATTGACTTTTGAGAAAAGTATAATACAATATTAGTCGAAGGTCTAACCTGTACGGAACTACGGTTCTGGTAAGATTCAAATTAGCTCGCGTAAGCGGGCTTTTTTGTTTTCGCTAAGCGAAGTCAACACACCAAAAGTATATGAAGCATTCTCATAAAGTGTATAATTGAGGCGCATTTGGACGGTCGAAACCAACCATATTTGACAATTAGGAGGTGTGATATGCCATTTCAACTACCAGATGCTCGTAAGATTGAAGAGTTGTTAATGCCATATTGCCGTGACGAGAAAAGCCGAGATTTTGTTCGATGGTTTGCCCAGCACTCAGGGGGAAAGGCCCTCACGAATAACGCTGCAGCTAGCGCCGAGCTGGCTGCGTCTCTTGACGACTACGTTCGCGAAAGCGGAATCTCTCAAGTGGCCGTCAACATCTGGTATCGGTTGCATGGAGATGCGTGGGAGAAAGCGTTGCAGTCTGGGGGGAATGTTACTCCTTAACAAAATGGCTGTCCAAAACCGGGTGCTCTCCTGGGCGTTATATCAAATACCTACGAGAGCACTCTCCCTAAGCATGAAAAGTTATAGACATCGTTCATTATAATTCTATGATCTTTCTGTCCAGCAGGCCGTTCATGGGGCCGACTTCCCTTATGCAGGAGGAGGAGTTTTTTAACCCCCATTTAAGCGCGTCCTTAAGACTTTTGCCGTAAATAAGTGCTGACAAAAATCCGCTGGCAAAGGCATCGCCGGCGCCCGTTTTATCTACTATCGGTTTGTTTACTTCCACAATGCCCGATTCTGTAAAATTTTTGCTGTCGCTTGCACTTGCGCCGTTTTCCGCGTCAGTAATAACCGTCATTTTTGGCCCCAGTTGTTGCAAGGCTTTATGCAATTCCGCGTTGGGACGGGTGGCATGCAACAGCTGCCCTGTACCGAGCGGTTCCGCCGAGGGGGCGGAGAGCGAGTGTACAGGGATGTTGCATGACAGGACCCGATCCGACTGCTCTAGGATTCGCAAGGCTTCTTCTTTATTGACAAACAAAAGGTCGGTGATGCGCAGAAAAGGCGCGTACGCCTTGTACCCGGCCTTAAAGTGATAAACCCCCGGATTAAAAGCCGTCAAAATTTTTGGATGCCCTTTTACGTAGTCGACCAATTGTTGCTGAAAGGGTTCAAACTGCTTTGGCAGTGAAGAGTAGTAAAGCCATTTTGGTTCACCCCAATCCTGAATCCGGTAATTTTTTGGTCCGTGGTAAGAAAAAATGGTCCGCTCGCCTTTATAAACGATAATGGAGTGAATGTCGGTTTGGTTAAGGTTCTTTACCAAAAGGGAAGTGTCCACGCCCCGCTCCCCAAGCTCATGCACAAACCGCTCCCCATTAGCGTCGTTGCCGATTTCCGAATAGATCGACACGTTAAGCCCCAACTTTGCCATCCCCGCTGCCACATTAGCGCTGTTTCCGCCAAGGCTGGCTCGATACTCCGAAACCGGGATCTTTTCCGCGTATTCAAAGCAGATTTTGCAGTCGTGCTTGTTTATGTCGCACATTACCAAAGCGTCATCCACTTTTAAAAACTCGTCTATGGAAACATCGCTTATAAGTACGGTGTCAAGAGGCATAGGCAGTTGGCTTATCCGCCGTTGGCGGAACTTTATTAAATTTTACCACGGCTTCCGCGATCCCGTTTTTATCTAGTTTATGTTTGGCTAAAAGTTCGTGGTATTTTCCTGATTCTCCAAAGGTGTCGTCCGCCCCTAAAATTATTACTCTGGTTGGTTTTTTGTTTGACAAGAACTCACATACTGCACCACCCAGCCCGCCGGCCTTTTGGTGTTCTTCCACCACAAAGAGCGTTTTAAACTTTTCCGCCAGTTTAAAGAGCATGTCTTCGTCCAAAGGTTTTATGGTCGACGCGTTCACCACCTGCGCGGAGATTTTGTATTCAGCTAATTTCTCGCACGAAGCCAGTGCTTCAGCGATCACCGGTCCATGTGCCAGGATGGTCACATCGGTTCCCTCTTTTAGAGTTTGCCATTTACCTATTTTGAAAATATCTGCTTTTTTGGTAAGGATGGGTGTAGGTTCCCTATAGAGTCTTATATAAACCGGCCCCGCAATTTTTGCCGACTCCAGAACGGCTTTTTTGGCCTCCCAATAGTCGATTGGTGAGATAACGGTTGTATTTGGCAAGACGCGCATTAAAGCCACATCTTCCAGCATCTGGTGGGTTGCTCCGTCGGGGCCGCTGCTAAAACCCGCGTGGCTTCCAATAATTTTTACATTGGCATTAGAGTAACAGATTTGCGTTCTAACAAAGTCATAATTTCGACCCGGGGAAAAAGCCGCATAAGAAACCATAAAAACCGTTTTGCCGCTTAAAGCTAGTCCGGCGGAAATTCCCACCAAGTTTTGTTCCGCTACCCCCACTTCAAAAAATCGTTCGGGAAACTTTTGAGCAAATTTGTGCGAGTCGGTGGATTTAGTTAAATCCGCACAAACCACCGCTACATTGGGGTTGCTTTCGCCCAGCTCCAGCAAAGCGTCGCCGTAACCTTCCCTTGTAGACTTAAATTCCGTCATCAGTTACAACTTCTGCTTTCTTTTACCACATCAAAGCTAATCTCGTTATCGCTTTTACTGATCTTCACAATGTCCACCAGGATATTGCTCTTAATTTCCGGTACGCAGGTGGTATCAGGTTTATACTGAATGATTCTCACATCCAGCTTTTTTTTAGCTTTGTCTACCTCCACCCTCTTGATTCTAATTAAGCCTTCCGTTTCCTCTTGAGTGTCGCTTGTTACACCCAGCAAAAATTCTTTGTCAAAATTTACCTTACTTAAGATCGCGTTAAGCGAAGCGTCGTCCGTAATGTCCGCATAAGCAAAAAAACCCTTTAACTCTTGTTCACTTTTTATCACCCGTCGAGCTTTTTCTATAGTTTTTTGCGTCTCCCAGGCTCTTGGAAAGCCTTCCAGCCTGGTAATTTCCACGGTGTTGTCGTTTCTAAACCACGGCAATTTTAGCGCGTCTTTAAGCAAAAGGTAACCCGCGCCTAAAATTAATACAAAAATCAGAATAACTGGCACAAGATTCATGGAACTTTTCGATTTAGTCATAGTCACTTTCTATTTGGCCTTCCAGAGTCCTCAAGCTTTTTAGTGCTTTTCGGGCAACTTCTTTTGAGGGCGCCTTTCCGTGCCATTCAAATTTATACTCCATTTCGGGAACTCCTTTCCCGGGGATAGTGTGAACAATTATAGCAGTAGGTCGTTCGTAAATACTTTTTGCCATGTTGCAGGCGCTTATTATTTCATCCATATTATGTCCGTTGATTTCTATTACATGCCAGTTAAAGGCCTCCAGCTTGTCACGCAGAGGTTCCACCGGCATAACTTGTTCAGTATAGCCGTCAATTTGAATATTATTTCTATCAATTATCCAGGTTAGGTTTTGCAGATTGTGGTTGGGTGCAAACATGGCCGATTCCCAAATAGCACCCTCCTGCAGCTCTCCGTCCCCCGTAATACAATAAGTTCTGTACGACTTTTTATCGAGTTTGCCGGAGAGCGCCATTCCGCAAGCTAAACTTAAGCCCTGACCCAAAGGTCCACTGGAAAAATCTATGCCGATATCTGTATTAATATGCGGGTGTCCTTGTAACGGCGCATCTAATCGTCGTAAAGTTTTTAGGTACGACTTTTGGATGAAGCCTTTTTTTATTAATGCGGCATACAAAATTGGGCAGGCATGTCCGTTTGACAGAATTAGTCGGTCTCTATCCGGATCATTCGACTTTTTTGGGTCGACATTTAAAATGCTAAAATATAGCGCGGAAAATATATCCGCCAAACCTAATGAGGATGCGGAGTGTCCGGATCCGGAGGCTAAAAGCATTTTTATGACATCCTGTCTAAGCTGGACGGAGATCTCTTCCAGTTCCAGCCGGTGTTTGCTTTGGGGCATTAAGTCGATTATACATCAACCACCCGCTGTCATGACAACAGCTTATTCAAGACCTTTTACATAATCGAGGACCTCTTGAGGGGAGTTGCACACTTTTACCATAGATCGTTCCTGATTATTAATGGTAAGGTGTTTTTGTAGAACATTTAAAAACTCATTCCAAAAGTCGCCAAACATTATTATAGGCTTATGGTCGGGTTCATGTATCCAAGAGCTAATCCACGTCATACCAAGTTCGCTTAGGGTACCCAAGCTGCCTTTAAAGACTATATGCAAGTCCGTATTTTGTAACATGACCTTTGTGCGATCAAAATAATCTAAGGTCACTACCTCTTCATCTGTGTGGTTTAGGGGGTCAGCTCCCTCATAGTGACGTTTTGGTTTATTGGGATGATAGGTTACCGCCAAAGTCTTTCCACCTCCCATTTTTGCGCCCGCGGTAGAAGCCCGCATAACTCCCGGTCCACCGCCGTTTACAATTTCGTAGCCGTTTTGTGCTAAAAGCCGCGCCGTCTCGTAGGCGTCGGTATAGACTTGGTCGCCTTCTTTCCAAGCTGCCCCACCCAAAAAGGCTATTTTGACAATTTTACGGGGAGTTTCTACTATTGAAAAGGTTTGCTCGGGCATTCTCAAATTGTACCACAAAGTTTTGATAGGTTTGGGCAGAGTTGGTCGACCTAAAAATTTCTGACCCAACAACCACGGCGTCCGCTCCGACTTTTACCACCATGCGCATAACGTCCAAACTTATTCCGCCATCCACCTGTAAATTGACGTTGGGATACTTTTCCTTAAAAAACCTGATTTTATCAAGCGACTCCATAATAAACGGCCGACCCTGTCCACCAGGATTTACCGTCATGAACTGAATAAAGTCGCACTGTTTTATATAGTCTTCAAAATCTTCAACAGGCGTTTGTTGATTAAAGGAGAGACCGACTCGGATTTTTTTGGCCTTTAGCACATCGTCAAAACTTTCCATGCTTAAAGGGTTATACATGAGAGCTTCAGCTTGGACACAAACATCTTTTATTACGGCTGGCAGTGCCAAAAAATACGGCTCAGGCTTTTGCACCATAAGATGAAGTTGGATTTCTGCGGTAATTTGCAGGTTTTCTAAAAAGTTAAGATCTAAAAAAGTTTTACCATCTACCAAGATGCCGTCCGCAAGATCCAACTGGATTTTTGGCGCTAAATTGCCAAGCAGGTTAATTTCCCGTGCGGCTGCCTCTTGCGTTATTTCAAAAATTCCCGGTATTATCATAATCGTCTACCTGCTTTAACCTTCTAACATGTCTTTCCTCATTACTAAAAGGGGTTTCCAGGAAAGCTAAGGCGATTTGCAAGGCAGCTTCATTATCGATATAGTCAGCGGGGAGGGCCAAAACGTTGGCATTGTCGTCGTTTCTGGCCGATTTGATATGCTCCGGATTCCAAGAAAGCGCGCATTTTACACCCTTGAACTTATTGGCCACCATACATACACCCACACCGTTTCGACATAGTACAATACCCATTTTACTATTCTGTTCCGTTGAAACTGCCTCTGCTACCTTTTTTGCATACTCGGGGTAATCATCATTGGGATCGTAGTTGCCGGGACCTAAATCATCGATGCTATATCCGAGCCTCTTTAACTCGTCAATCAAAAACTTTTTAAGTTCAAACCCGCCATGATCGCTTGCTATGTAAACTATCATGATGAGAACATAACACGGGTTAAGGTAAAATATCAATATGTACGGATTTTGTTTATTACTTGGGTTGGTTTCAGCGACCCTTTTAGGCGAAAAACTTTGCAAAAAGAGAGGTTTAGATGTGGAGATTTTCTGGAGGGCAGTTTTTTACGGGGTTTTATTTGGACTTTTAGGCGCGCGGCTTTATCACGTGATTAACCGGATCGATTACTTTATCCAGCGTCCTTTAGAAATAATCGAGGTATGGCGGGGAGGACTTGGTATCTGGGGTGCTGTTGCCGGTGGTTTGTTTGGTATTTATACTTCGCTTAAGAAAATAAATCGTCCGTTGGTATATGTCGATGTTTTTGCTGTGATGGCGCCTTTGGCTCAAGCAATCGGAAGGTGGGGGAATTACTTTAACAAAGAGCTTTTTGGTTATCCTACAAACTTGCCGTGGGGAATTTATATCCCGCAGGAACTGCGTCCGTCCGCCTTTAAATATTACGACCGTTTCCATCCGCTTTTTCTTTACGAGTCGATCCTGGATTTTATATTATTTATATTGCTTTATAGGTTATACCATCGACGCAAAGTGTTTGGGGGGAACCTGTCGTCCGGTTCCATTACGATGTTGTATCTGGCAGGCTATTCTCTGATTCGTTTTCCTTTGGAATTTTTGCGTCCCGACCCGTGGAACATCGTCGGTTTTCCTGTGGCAGGTATCGTATCAGTGTCAGTTTTTACCCTATCCGCGATTTTATATCTTAACCGCCGCAAATTCTATTTACATCAGAGAGAACTGTCTTGATATTTTGATTCGTTCTTGAAGGGAAACACAACTAGGAGATTTCTTGGAGGCTATCTGTAGATCTCTGGTAGCCTTTGTACACTTTCTATACTCGACCTTATAAAAGTCTTTCTTGGCTTATCATCATGAACTCCTCCGAGCAGACGCACATATTTAACGACGTCCTTTCGGCGCCTACGAAGATGATCAAAAACAGTGACAGCATCAGCCGCCTCTTCCCATTTTCCGTCCCTTGCCGCATTTTTTATCACTTTGTCAGCTGTTACTTCTAGATCATAAAGATCTTTTGCTTCGTGATAAGATGATAAAACTACCTCACATGCAGCGTCAGCAAGTTCCTGGCCTTTCTCAGTTAGTTCGATTGTATCCCACCCATATCCGGGTTTATCAGGATCCTCAATAAACCCTTTTTCAAAAAACCCTTTAACATTGTCACTTGTCAGTTCGGACTTAAGGCTGTCAACAACAGACTGCTTTATTGAATCTTCTGGCGAAGGCTTCTCAGGCTCTTGTCCAACCTCTGCGCTTGCAGGAGTACCTTGGTTCGTTTCCTCATTCATAGTAGATTAAGTATATCAAAGCGGTGAATTCTACTGCGAATCCGAACACTTGAATTTTATACTATTTAATTCCCTGGTAAAAGCTTCTTTAGCTGTTTCGTAATCCAAACACTTTCTGGGTTTGTTATTTATGTCCTCAAG
>Ga0315277_10002010_pt1 | contig 28664 bp, 30 predicted proteins | sample YL17G05_15_MG_FD_203695 | JGI IMG/M metagenome (GOLD analysis project Ga0315277, IMG submission 203695) | Sediment microbial communities from Yellowstone Lake, YNP, Wyoming, USA - YL17G05_15 | ecosystem: Environmental > Aquatic > Freshwater > Lake > Sediment | place: USA: Wyoming | collected... | reverse complement strand
ATAGAAGTCCCTGACGAGAGCTCCAAAACAAAAAACACATGCCCATAGTAGCTCGTAGGGTGGGTGGTTTCCACCCACCACAATTATGAGAAAATTTTTCGGTTTTCAAAAGGCGGGTTTGCCTTTATATTACCTCCGATATTCGGCGCCGTTGCTGAAGTTCATTGCCCCAGCAAAAACCGGAGAAATAGTATGGCCAATGTGATTTTGCAGACGCGGATACCCAATGTGCCGGTGCGGCACGGCAAAGTGCGGGATATTTATGACCTCGGCGATAAAATGCTGCTGGCGGCCTCCGACCGCATCAGCGCCTTTGACGTCATTATGAGGACCGGTATCCCGTACAAGGGGCAGGTGCTGACGCAGATTTCCAAATTCTGGTTTTCATTTCTGGCCGGCGTTGTCGAAAACCATCTCATCACCGATGATGTAAAAAAGTACCCCGAACCCTTCTGTAATTATGCCGACCAGTTGGCGGGCCGCTCGATGCTGGTCAAAAAGACCAGCGTCCTGCCGGTCGAGTGCATTGTTCGTGGCTATCTGGCCGGTTCCGGCTGGAAGGAATATCAGAAAGAGGGGACCGTCTGCGGCATCAAACTGCCGGCGGGACTGAAGCAGTGCGATAAACTGCCCGAACCGATTTTTACGCCTTCGACCAAGGCCGAGCAGGGTGTGCACGATGAAAATATCAGCTTTGACCAGACGGTTAAAATCCTGGGCAGAGAGAAAGCCGAGTATATCCGCAACAAGAGCATCGAGATTTTCAAAAAAGCCTCCGATTATGCCGAGTCGAGAGGTATTATCCTGGCCGATACGAAATTCGAATGGGGTCAAATCGACGGCAAAATCATCCTGATTGACGAAGCGCTGACACCCGACTCGTCGCGTTTCTGGCCCAAAGACAAATACCAGCCGGGGCGCGACCAGGAAAGTTTCGACAAGCAGTTTGTCCGCAATTACCTCGAAGATATTAAATTCAACAAATCCGGTTCGGGCGTGGAACTGCCTGTCGATATTGTCGAAAAGACCGGCGCCAAGTACGTTGAGGCCTACGAACGATTGACTGGAAAGAAATTCATTCCAGCGTCTTAATTGCCCGGTCATAAAAGTTAGATACTGTTATCAGGGAGAAAAAGATGCGATTGACACGATGGACAATAATTTTGTTGGCTCTGTTAGGTCTGGGGTTGAGCGGATGTGTCCGGCAATCCGTCAGCGAGCAAGCCATCGGCTGGGATTATGTGCCGGGGATGTTGAAACGGATTGTGCCGCCGACGTTTCCTTCGCGGGATTTTATAGTTAGTTCCTGTTGCGGGAAGACAAAAGCGAAAATTGCATATAGAAAAAAACACGCATATAGGCCAAATAACTGTATCCGCAATAGATGCTGTACCTTTCAGGGTAAGAAATACCCTCGAGTCAGGTGATAAGTGATTATTTCAAAAGCACTTATCCGCGGCTCACTGGAAATTTTAAACTAAAAGCACTGTAATTAACGGATCATTACTCTTAAGAGGCAGACAATGAAACAATCTTTAATCCCCAAGCGGTATTGGCTGGTATTTGGAACATTTCTTTTAACTATTATTCTTTACATCGACCGCAGTTGTATTTCCGTCGCCAAAGAAGGTATAACAAAGGACCTTCAGCTTACCGATAAGCAATTTGGCTGGATTTTATCCGCATTTGCATTGGGGTACGCGTTGTTTCAGGTTCCTTCTGGGGCAATGGCGGATCGTTTCGGACCTCGCAGGATACTTTCTTGTGTGGTTGCGTTTTGGGCGACATTTACGGGATTGACGGGAATGGCCTGGAATTTTTTGTCGATTCTTGTCTGTCGATTTCTCTTTGGAGCGGGCGAGGCAGGGGCTTTTCCCGGCATTGCAAGAGCGTCGTTTTCGTGGATTCCCATGAAAGAGCGCGGCATTGTAACAGGCATTAACTTTTCCGGATCTCGCATCGGCGCTGCGGTGGCTCTGCCATTGATAGCGATGGTGATAAAAACAATAGGCTGGCGCTATTCTTTTATGATACAAGCCTGTATCGGTTTGAGCTGGGCGTTATTCTGGTTTCTCTGGTTTCGAGACGATCCGACGCAGAAAAACATTTCTGAGGAAGAAAAAAATTATATCCTGCAGAACCGCCAGCAACTTAAGCCGGGCCAAAAGGAAAAAATATCGACAGGTATCCTGCTGAAATCTCGAAATATGTGGATGGTGATGTTTCAGTATTTTGCCAGTAACTTTACTTTCTTTTTCTGTCTTGGCTGGGCGTTTACAGACATTAAAAACCGGTTTCAATTAGACGCATTTTATGCGGGACTGTGGACTGGAATACCGCTGCTCGGCGGGGCGGCGGGCAACTGGATTGCCGGTTTCATGGTGGATAGTATTTATAAAAAAGGCCAATGGCAATTGTCCCGAAGACTTCCAGCAATGATAGGTTTTGCCTTGGCCGCGGTCGGCGTAACGGGCTTTTTGTACATGGAGCGGATCGGGCCGGCGATTTTCTTTTTAACTTTGGCGATTCTTGGAGCGGATATGACACTTAGCCCATCCTGGTCGGTATGCGTGGATGTGGGTAAAAAACACGCTGGGGCGGTGTCCGGCACAATGAATATGGCTGGTAATATCGGGTCCTTTATTACCGGGCTGGCATATGCCTATATGAAAGAGTGGACCGGTTCTGTGCAATCTTATTTTTATGTTGCCGCGGGCCTCAATGTCCTGGCGATTTTTGCCTGGATGATGATTAAACCTGAAAAAACACTTGAAGAATATTGAGGAAAGGCGGATGAATATGTTTGGAGTCAGTCCCGCGTTTGTAGTCAGTTTGTACGGACAGAAGTTTACCGTGCTGGAATTCTGCGAGGCTTTGCAGCAGATTAAAAAACTCGGCTACAAAGCGTTTCAGCCGGAGATATTTTTAAAAGAAAAACTGGGCGAATGGCTCGGCGACGGCGCCAAAACCGTCTCCGTGGCGGCCCAAAATACGGGATTAAAGCCAACCCAGTTTGTCGCTCATTTTATGTGGGAGTTTTTCGCAACCCCGGAAATGATAACGCCGCAGGCGGGACTGGACGAACTCAAGCAGGCCGTCCAGTGCGCCAAAGAGTTTGAAGGCTGTTCGGTTTTGACAATTCCGGCGCTGCCCCTTAAAATAGAATGGAATAAATACCCCGCGATGGATTCGGCGTGGGCGGCGGAGCTGCAAAAACGGCTGGCGGATAAATTAAACGCCTATGTGAAAACTGTCGCCGACGCGGGATTGTCGCTGGCGTTTGAAATTCTGCCTTTTTCGGTCATCGGTGGGATTCGGCGGTTTCTGGATCTATGCGAACAGATCGGCTCGCCGAAGCTGGGTATTAATTACGATGTGGGTCATGCCTGGGCGTGCCGGGAGATCGTGCCGCTGCTGCCGTTTGAATTGAAAGGACGGATATTCGGTACGCATCTGGGCGATAACAAAAGCACGGACAACGTGAAAATGGCTCCCGGTAAAGGCAGCATTGAATGGAAGCCCCTGTTACAGAATTTAAAAGCCGCCGGCTATCAAGGCAGTTTCGATATTGAGATAGGCTGTAAGCCCGAACAGGTTTTAGATGAATATAAAGATGGATTGAATTATTTAACTTCAATTGCAGGAGAATAAAATATGGTTAAGAAAGCAAAATTCGCGTTGATTACAGCGTTTACCGGCAAGACCAAAGACCGGTTTCATGAATATAACACCGACCGCAACTTCGAACAGAAGCTGGAATTGGTCTCGAAGATGCAGGGCATGAGCGGGGTAGAGGTTATTTTCCCTTATGAAGTCAAAGATGTAAAAGTCCTGACGGGACTGCTGAAAAAATACAAGCTCAAAGTCGCCGCGGTCAACGTCAATGTCAAGGCAGAGCCGGAGTTTCGCAACGGCGGATTGACTTCGACCGACGCGGCGGTTCGCAAAAAAGCGGTGCAGTTCATTAAAGACGCCAAGGATTTCGCCAAAGCCGTCGGTGCCGACAAAGTGACCTGCTGTCCGCTGGGCGACGGGTATGAGTTTGCCTTCCATTGCGACTATGCCCAGATGTGGAAATATCTGTGCGATACGTTCGGCCAGGCAGGCGATTATAAAAAGGAAATTCCGCTGTTTGTCGAGTATAAACCCAGCGAGACACGGGGACGCTGCTTTGTCGATACCGCGGCCAAAACAATGTGCCTGCTCAACGACATCGGCATCAAACAGATGGGCATAACCGTCGATTACGGCCATTCCAAATACGGCCAGGAAAACCCCGCCGAGGTCGTAGCAATGCTGGCCAACAGCCCCTATCCCTATTACATCCACATCAATGACAACAATGCCAAATGGGACTGGGATTATATGGTCGCCTCGCATAATTTCCTGGAATACGCGGAGTTTTTGTTTTATCTTCAGGAGTACGGATATAGCGATTTCCTGACCTCGGATACGTCGCCGACACGATGGGATATTGTCGGGACGTTCGAGGCCAATACGCGAATGACCCAGAAAATCTGGGATCGGCTGCTGTCGATAGACCGCGCGGAATTCCGCAAGCTCATCCGCGGCGGCGATTTCCTCAGAACGTGGAAATTTATCGAAAAGAATATTTTTAAATTGTGAAAAGGATTGGCGGGCATGGCCCGCTACGGAAATTGTGTTGCAGGATTAAACAAGGATAGAACCAAGTATGGCGTTACCTAATATTAAAGTTGCGATAGATTGTGATGACGCGGCGATAGAGATGAAAAAAGTCGTCGTTGAGCATTTGAAAAAACAGGGTGTGGCGATTACCGATTTGAACCTGCTGGGCCAAAAGAAAGCCGATTACCCTGAAATCGGATATAATCTGGCTCTGGAGATTCAAAAGAAAAAGTATGACCGCGGGATTTTGATTTGCGCCACCGGCCTGGGGATGGCGATGATTGCCAACAAGGTCGAGGGCGTTTTCGCGGGAGTTTGCCACGATGTATTTTCCGCCGAGCGGCTCAAGAAGAGCAACGACGCCCAGATATTGACGATGGGCGCCCGTGTCATCGGACCGGAACTGGCCAAGATGATTGTCGATGCGTTTTTAAATTCCGAGTTTCAGGGCGGCGGCTCAACGCCTAAAGTGGAAAGTATGCGAAATCTGGAAAAAAAATCCTTTAACAAATAGCAGGAGAACGGTATGCAGAAAATTATCAATAATCCTCAGCTGGTCGTTGATGAAATGCTCGAAGGATTTCTTTTGGCCCACCCGGAACTGGTTGCGGTGACGGACAATCCCCGTGTGCTGAAGTATGTCAAGGCCCCGATAGCCGGCAAAGTCGGCATTGTTACCGGCGGCGGCTCCGGACATAAGCCTGCGTTTATAGGTTATATCGGCCGCAATATGGTTGACGCAGTGGCCGCGGGCGAGATCTTCTCGTCGCCGCCGGCACAAATGTTTTATGATGCGTTCAAGGCCGCCGACGGCGGTAAGGGAGTCGCGTGTCTGTACGGCAATTACGCCGGCGATAATATGAATGTCAAGATGGCTATCGAAATGGCCAAAGACGACGGCATTACAGTCAAGACTGTTGTCGCAAATGACGATGTGCCCTCCGCTCCTAAAGATCAGCTTGCCAAACGCAGAGGAGTTGCGGGTGAAATTTTGATGTGGAAAGTCGGCGGGGCAAAGGCCTCGATGGGCGCCAGTCTTGATGAGGTCATTACCGAAGCGCAGAAAGCCATCGACAACACGCGCAGCATGGGTATTGGTTTAAGTCCCTGTACGATTCCCGAAGTGGGACATCCCAATTTTACAATTGAAGAAGGAAAGATGGAAGTCGGCATCGGTCATCATGGCGAACCGGGGCTGGAAGTGGCCAGGATTGAAACCGCCGCACAAATGGCAAAACGAATGACGGATATTATTCTGCCGGATTTGCCGTTTAAGGCCGGCGACGAGGTTGTGGTTCTGGTTTCCGGGTTGGGTTCGACGACGGTGATGGAACTGTATATCTTCTTTAATGAAGTGGCCAAGATTTTTGCCACAAACCAAATCAGGATTTACAAGCCGTATGTCGGCAATTATTTTACGTCGCTGGAGATGGCCGGCGTAACGCTGACCGTGATGAAACTGGACGGCAGTTTGAAACAGTGCATTGATTTTGAAGCGGACTCGATGGGACTTCGGCAGTTTAAAAGGTAAACCAAAATGAACTTTAATAATGCAGATGGCGCGGCTATTCTGACGGCTTTGGTTAAGGCGATTCAGGATAATAAGCAGTATTTAAGCGACATCGACGGTTTAATCGGCGATGGCGATCACGGTATTAATATGAACAAGGGCTTTACGATTTTCAGCGAGCAGCTTGCGGCTGGGCCGGTCAGTTTTTCGCAGGGGCTGGGGATGCTGTCCAAAACGCTGATGACCAAAATCGGCGGCTCGATGGGTCCGCTGTACGGATTTTTATTTAAAAATATGGCCTTGGCCTGCGATGGCGTCGAAGCGATTGATGCGGCGGTATTCGGAAAAATGATGACCGCCTGCAAAGAGGGCATTCAAAAGGTCAGTCAGGCTCAGGTAGGCGACAAAACGCTGATGGATGTGCTTGTGCCCGCCGAGCAGGCGTATCAGTCGGCTTTACAGGATGGAAATAACTTTTCCGAATGCCTCGACGCAATGGCCGCAGCCGCGGTTCAAGGACGCGATGCCACAAAAGATATGATTGCCAAAGTAGGTCGTTCCAGCCGGCTTGGCGAACGTTCCCGCGGAGTTATTGACGCCGGCTCCGCCTCGTGCTGTCTGATCCTCGAAACGATAGCCGCGGGCATCAAGGGTATCTTAAAATAGAATCGTTGGATACGGTGAGAAATACGAAACATGTTTCAAATTATGGCAAGGTATAGATAAAATGGATTTAGCTGAACAAGTAAAAACTCAGGCGGCGGAACTGATAAATAAATCCGGTTTTCCGGTTACCGAGGCGGAATGGCGGAATCTGCAGGTCAATGATTTTGGCCTGGGCAGACTGCGCGAGGAAGGACTTGCGTTTATTGATATTCTTCGCACCGCAAGGCTGCGGATTACGCTATTGGTTTTATTGCCCAATCAGACCCTGCCCCAGCATCTGCACCCGGCCTACGAAAATGAAAGCGGCAAGGAAGAGACTCTTCGAGTTATCTATGGCCGGACGAAGGTTTATATCAAAGGCGGGCAAACCAATCCTGCGATGAAAATCCCCGCCGGCAAAGACTCTTATTATACCGCTCGACAGGAAATTGCCTTATTGTCAGGGCAGCAATATACCGTGCCGCCGACGACAGAACACTGGTTCCAGGGCGGGCCGGAAGGATCGGTCAATATTTGTTTTCAAAATCGCGTCGATGAGACAAAAAATCTGTTTTTTGACCCGCAAAGCTCCGGTTGTCCGATTAAACCGACGGATAAATAGCAGTTTCAAGAGAAATATAAAGGGTTAAGAGCAATAGTGTTCGGCACGAATGGCACTGCCGTCTTTTTTTGCAACTGGCGCAGAAAATCTTTTGGCCACAGGGTGCATTTTTGTTAAAATAAGCAACATCGATTATGTGGTAAAGTCTTTTGGCCTCTCTGGCCGATCATTTTTATAGCCTCTCTGGCTTGGTTGTCCATTGTTAAGTCAGAGAGGCTATTATGTGTACAAGTATATCCAAAGCGGTTGTCGGTGACAACCTGGATTTTTCCATGTGGGATTCCGTGTCCTATTCCGATTCATCGCTTCCCTTTGGCGACATCCTGTCTGCCGACCAGGTCAGGGAACTGTTTGCAGACAATGATGCCCTCTTTGGCTCTGGGGAAAATGATGTATGGAACACGGGGTTGGCTTTGTGGTCGTTTATCGACCAGGTTCTTGGTGACGGCAAGCAGCGTTCCTGCAATGCTGCGATCACTCATGCGACCCGCTACCGGCTGGAAGGAAACCGATATTCACCTTGTACCGCATTTCGAGGTCGCCGACCGGTGGTACACGGTTTATATGGATGTATTTAATCAATCTCAGTGGGAGCAAAAGCAAAAGGAATACGAACAGGAATTGCGTGCACGAAAAGAGATGGAGGCCCGCACGATAGACGCTATTGGCATCGGTCAGATGCAGCCGGAACGTGACCACAATCTCGACAGCGACAAAAGTAATGTCGGTGAATTCGGCGGCCATAAATGGCGTGACGCCCGCGACGGCGGGTGGTTTGCATTTGATATGAAGGTCCTGCCCGATATGCCGATGGGGCTGGTCTGCACGTACTGGGGCAGCGATAGCAGCGGGCGAGAGTTTGATATTCTGGTGGACGACGTGAAAATTGCCGCGCAGCGGCTTAATAATGACAAGCCCGGCAAATTTTGGGATGCAACGTACGCAATTCCGCAGGAATTAACCAAAGGCAAAGACAAAGTGCGGATTAAGCTGGCCGCCCATCCGGGCAGAATGGCCGGCGGACTATTCGATTGCCGCGTGTTGAAAAAACAGTAAAATCCGGTACAATGATAAAGACCCGTGCAGCCCTCGTCGTTTGACGGGGGCTGTCTTCTTATGGTGTTTTTGTTATGAATGATTCCAGTCAGACAATTTCCCGGCAGTGGGTGGTATTGCTGGCCCTGACGGCGGGACATTTTATCGTCGATTGCTTTCCGGGGATGATGCACACGCTTCTGCCCGAAGTGCAGAGAGATTTTGAATTTACTTTGTCTTCCGGCGCATCGCTGCTGACGGTCTTTCTGATAGGCAGCAACGCAATTCAGGTTTTGATTGGTCATTTGCGCCCCGATAAAACCCGGCCTCTGTTTATGTACATGGGGCTGCTGTATTCGATGTGTATCGGTATATTTGTTCTGCTGCCGCGGACAAGCGGGGCATTTTGGCCGGCGGCGGTGATTCTTCTGATTTGCGGCTCGGGCGTGGGAATGACCCATCCGGAGTTTCTGCGGTCGGTGCATACGCTGGATGGAATTTCATCTGCGGTCAGCACCTCCGTCTTTATGGGCGGGGGTGTGGCGGGATTTGCCTTTGGCGGCTGGACGGCGACAGTTCTGGTACAGCGGTGGGGTTTTCCGACATTATGGTATTTTTGTGGCGCGGCGGTAGTGATTGGCATTGTTTTGGCCTCGCTGCGGGTTCGACTTGCTGAAGAAAAACAGCCAATCGACGATACGGATGCCCAAGGCGGTGCAGCGGTTCCATTCTGGCCGCTGTTTATTATGACGGTGCTGGGGGGAAGCTCATCGTCGGTGCTGGTCTGGGCCGTGCCGCAGACGCTCGATAAAATGGGATTTGCGCTGACTTTCGGTGGTTTTTCCGTGATGCTGTTCAGCCTGGCAGGCGGTCTTGGCGGGATACTGATGTCGCGATGGGCGGCACGGAAAGGCGAGTTGATTACCTGCCTGGGAATGCTGGCTGTGGGTGTGCCTTTTGGATTTTTCTATTCCGCCGCGACGCAATACCGCTGGGGCGCCGTTTTACTGGGGCTGACAGGACTGTTATGTTATGGAGCCTATCCGCTGATGGTGAGTATGGCCCGCCAGGCCGAGGGCGGAAACCTCGGCAGGCGGATGGGGCTGATTGTCGGCGGGACCTGGCTGATTGCCAGTTTTGTGCCGCGACTGCTGGCGCCAGTGGCGCAAAAAATCGGCCTGCATCCAATTCTAATGATTGCTCCGCTGGGTTATCTGGCCGCGGCAGCTCTGGCCGCATATTTATGGCTCAAAATAAAACGGGCGAGTTGTAAATGATACCTTACGATTTTCATATTCATACCGAATACTGCGGACACGCTGCGGGAATGACCGTGGAGGTTATTTGCCGCAGGGCGGAAGAAATGAAGCTGGAAACCATTGCGATTACCGACCATATTTACGACAACGAATCGGCGGGCGTGATTGAAAAAATCCGGCGGGATTTGAAACAGGCGGTGCCGACACTGCCGGTTGTCATCGGCGCGGAGGTGGATGTCGACTCCGATTTTATTGATGGCCGTCTGGCGGCGAATCGCGTGGATGGAATTGATTATCTGATCGCGGGTTTTCATTATGTGCCGACGGCGGGCAATTACCCTTGGAAGCCGCAGGATTGCAATCTCGACGAAACGATGTTTATGCGGTACTGGGAAAGCACGCTGCTGGGTATTGTGTCCAACCAGCGTATCAATACGCTGGCGCATCCAGGCAGGCTGCTTGCTGCGGCAATGGGACCGAAGGTTGATTGGTCGGCTGCGATGGAGGTGTTCAAAAAGGCGGCGAAACTCTCGGCCAAAAACCGTGTCGCGTGGGAGATTAACGAACTGACCGGCAAACGCTTATTACCGGAGTTTCAGGAAAAATGGCACGAAATTTATGCAATTGCTCTGGACGCCGGCGTGAAATTAATCTTCGGCTCGGACTCTCACGAGCCGGAGGCCATCGCCGAGGCGACATTTTCCGAAACGCTTCTGGCAAAATTACCCGCGGGTAGTCTTTCGAGTCCGCAGGAAGTTCTCGAATGGAAAAGAAGTTTACCCTAAAAATGTAAAAGAAGCCGAGGCCTGGAGGGATTTTGCGAGATTGAAAGACAATACACCGAATGTCTCGATATTACCAACGCCGTTATCGCCACCGGCGGTAGCGTGGTCTATTGTGATTCGGCGATGCGACATCTGAAACAAAATGGACGGGTGATTTATCTGGAACTGCCGCTGGAGATTTTGCAGCGGCGGTTCAGTGATGTTTCCGGCCGAGGCGAGGTGATAGAGCCGGGACAAACGCTCGAAAGTCTGTACGAAAAACGCAGACCGTTGTATGAAAAATACGCCGCCATTACCATTCACACCGTGGGGCTGACTCACGAACAGAGGGTGAACGCCATCTTACGACGACTGACTCCGGTTTTATAATCCGCGGGATTTATTCCGGCAGGTCGTTGTCGGCTTTGGGGGAATTTTTGGCCAGTTTTTTACGGAGTCGCTGACAAACCAGCGGGGGAAGAAGTTTGGAGACGTCTCCGCCCAGCATGGCGATTTGGCGAACAATGGTGGAGCTGACGTAGCCGAATTCTTCGCTGGTCATCACAAAAACCGTTTCAATCCCGGCGACGGTGCGGTTGGTCATCGCCAGCTGAAATTCATACTGCACGTCCGAGAGGTTTCGCAGGCCCCGCAGCATCACATCCGCTTTCTTGCGGGCCGCAAATTCCACCGTCAGGCAGTCGAACCATTCGACGCTGACCCTCGGCATATCCGCCACCAGTTTGCGAATCATTTCGATCCGTTCTTCTTTGGTGAACAGCTCCTCCTTGCCCGGATTCTGCCCCACGGCGACAATTAAATGGTCGAATATCTTGTTTCCGCGGCGGATGACGTCAAGATGTCCATTCGTAATCGGATCAAACGACCCCGGATAAATGGCCGTTACCGGTTTGTGTTTCATAGCTGATCCTTTTTCTTATGTTTTGAAAGGCTCGAACGTGGAATGGCTCAATTGTTTTTTTTGGAATTCTGCAGCGACTCAAGAAGCAGCTCTTCCAGGTCTCTTGCGCTGTGTTCGACCTGAAGTTGGTTCATAAAGTATTCGGCGGCGCCAAACCGCTGCTCGGCCAGCTTTCGGGTGGATTCAAAGCGAAAGCTCTCTTTAAGCCGGGCCTGCCAATAGCGGTAGTCGATTTTCCGCTTCCAGCTGTCCAGAACGTCAGCTACCCCTTTTCCGTGAATGACGTACTTACGAAATTCATGGAACAGCCCGATAGCCCCCATATCTTCGAGGTTTCGCGCGTCGGAAAGGATCATCGCCTCGATCATTTCTGTAAATCGATTTGCCGACTCGACAATAATTTTATTGATTTTCTCAATTTTCGGCCCGGCCAGGGCCCCGCTGAGTCGGTCAGTTACAATCTGGGTGGAGAAATCCCGCAGGTCGGTCTGGCTGACATCCGACAAAACCAGCCGGCTTGAGGTGTCTTCCGCGTCGGCCCAGCGGGCGTATCCGGCATCGGCGAAATACGCCGCGGCGATCAGACAAAACCGGTCCGTCGGAGCATTGTGTTCGGCCAACTCCGGCGTTCGGCAGAGGTGTTCGGCATTTCGAAGAATTCGCAACGTCCGGTCCCAAAGCCAGTTATCGTTCACCCCGGCCAGGGTCGGGACCTTCATCACTTCTTCCGCAATCTGGCGTATGACGTCCATTTCTGACATAAAGTACTCGCTTCAAATGAAAATTTCCCGATTCTTGCCAGGAGAACCGCCTTTGCTCTTTCCTACAAGGCGTTCTCCTTGGTCGAAACTTACCAGCTTTATCGCATGTTTGAACAAAACCGTCAAGACTTTTGTCCGACAAATCGTTTTTATCAGACGATAAAAGATGAAAAGCCGGATGTAAGCCCCCTCACTATGGCGCGGGTACAAAAAAGAGGTGAAAAAGTCGTTGAAGTCCGTACAAACCATAAAAGATATGTTAAAATTTATTGTGAAGGGCGAAAAAGAACGGTAAAACTATGCAGGAATCTGTTTTCTTTCGCCGAGATATCTATAGCAGGAAACCGGTTCTATGGAAGGAACGCGGGAGAATGGATTTTTGTCGCAGGTTGACGAGATTATGAAGGCGAATCAGGCAAGAACAGCAAGAGTTTTGGTGACATTGACGGCGTCAATGACCTTGGGCGGGTTTGTTTTAATGGCGCTCGATGATCATGGACCTGCACGGGGGGCGTATAGCCTGGCCAGTTATCTGCGGCTGGACCCTGTGGAGAAGGTTACCCTCAATTCAATTCACACTCAAAGAACCGCCTGGGACGGCATTGAGGTCTATTATAGTCATACCGGCCGGGGCGATCTGAATCAGATGCTCAGTCAGGGCAGGACGGGGTTTCACTTCCTGGTCTGCAACGGCAGGGGTGGCGAAGATGGACAGATTGATTTTACTCCCAGCTGGAGCGGACAGCGATATGTGGCCGCTCTGGATGGAGCCATCCGGATTTGCGTGATTGCCGACCGCAGTACCAGCCCCGCCACGGGAAGCCAGTTAAAGCGGACTTCGGCGTTGGTCGATTCACTCAGCCGTAATTTCAATATCGCTCCTGCGAAGGTCCGTTATCCCGCCGACTGGCAGTTATAAGCGAATATAAGCCAAAAAAATAAAAGCCATGAGCTAACCCCTCACGGCTTTTTTTGTTAATCGTTCCGCCGGTTTTTATTTCAACTCCAGCGGACTGATGGAGTTGCCGTATTTGGTGTCGGCTTCCTGCAAACGCTTGCGGATAGCCGCAAAGGTGTCATAAACGATTTGCGGGGTATCGGGTACTTTTTCCCGATAGACTTTTTCCACACGTTCGAACTTGACAATCAGATTCGCCGCACGAATCATAAACTGCTTGATATACGCTTCTTTTGTGTAGTCGAAATTCAGCTTGCTCTTAAACAGCGGGGCCAAATCTTCATATTTCGGAATCCAGCCCGTCGGCGTCTTAATCGCGCCGACGTCGTTATGCACCCGCAATTGGGCCCACAGCAGCCAGACCATCTTGTCGAGTTTGCCGTTAAGAAATTTGCCGGCTTCATCCCGCAGAAAATAATTGACCGAGAAAATCAGCGGCGGATTCTTTACGCCCCTGGCAAAGTCCAGATTATTTTGAATATATTTGCCCAGCGGAATTGACACAAAATCCTGATTGGCCATAATATTGAATTTCCGCACGCCTTGTTGTCCAATTGTGGCCGCGGTGGTTTCCGATTCGATGGATGCGCCTTTGGTGATGATGCCTTCGGCCCAGTTAAAGGCCTGTTCGACCGGCACGAGCGTATCGCTGTCGCGTCCGCCGTAGATGATGCCGCCGACGGGAACACCCGCCGGGTTGTCGGCTTGCGGGTCGAGGTTGGCTAAAGCCGACAGCCGAATCGTATAGCGGGCGTTCTTATGCGCCGGCGGAACGGATTTGCCCTCGCTGTCGAGTTTGCCCTTATGCCATGGGCCGGTGAAATTGACGCCGCTTTCAGGTAATTCGCAACCCATACCCGGCCAGTAAGGCTTGCCGTCTTTAATCAGCACGTTGCCGAAGATCACTTCGCCCGGCGTCATCAGCGCATCATAAATCACGGGGTCGTCCTTGCTGTTGACATCTTCAATGATGCCGAAGATGCCCTGTTCGACGTTGGCGGTGTACATCCTGCCGTTGCGTTTGCGGAAATACGCGATGTCGTCGCCGATAATGGTTTGTCCCGGCAGCATCGCGGTGGAGGTCTTGCCGCAGGCCGAGGGGAACGCGCCGGCAAAATAGGTCGTCCGGCCTTTGGGGCCGATGGCGCCCATAATGAACATGTGCTCGGCCAGCCAGCCTTCTTTACTGGCCTTTTGAATCGCCAGTCGCAGGGCCAGTTTCTTAAGGCCGACGGTATTGCCGGCGTATTGGGTATTGGCCGAATAGACTGTATCGTCAATCAGGTCGATATAGACCCGGCGTTTTTGCCATTCGATACTGCATCCGTTTTCATCGACTTGACCTTCGCTGTGCAAAAAGCGGAAGAATTCACCGTCGGCGGGCAGCTTCTTAAACTGCTCATAACCCGGCCGGTACAAAATACTTTCGCTGTGGGCAACGTAGGGCGAATCCGTAATCTGAACGCACGAGATGGAGAACTCCGAGTTTGTCGGACACAGACACCAGAAACAAATCAGCATTTTTTTGCCCTTCATCGAGCCTTTCAGAAAGCCCTTGACTTCCTCCAGTCCCTGTTGACGCCCGATGGAGTTGAGACTTTCACCGAGGTCCATTCCCGCAGGCAGCAGGTACTTGGTGCTGAAGGTGTCGCGGCCCTGGTCGTTGGGGCCGTCAAAGTGATACGTATGGCCGGGCTTAGCCAAAGGCTTTTCGCCGCCGCTTAATGCCCACTTGCGAATCGTAACCATATCTTCAACGCTGTCGGTAAAGACCACCACATCGGCCGGCCCGGTCAGCTCAATGGCCTCGGCCACAAAAGCGTGCATTTTCGGATTGGCAATTGCCGTCAGCCGGTTATAGTTGTCCGTAGATAGCTTTTGCCGTAAAAATTCGGTTGCCTTTTCCACTTTTTTCTCTTGCTTATGGGTTTTCAGGAAACTATAGACACAAAATCGGCGGCATTATAGTAATCGACCCTCGCAAGGTCAATGGTTTTTTGAAGATAGTGCCTGTTTTTAACGTTTTTTCAGACGCCGGCGATTTCTGATATTCTTTTGCCCCTCCCCCACGGTCTATTTACCAGTCAGCCAGCGGCGGCACAAGACTGTCATGTTGGCAGAAGATGCCTGCGGCGGGAAACATCCGAAGAGGTCTTCCGGTTTGTATTTAAGTCTTTTATTTGCTGGCGGTTGTGATTTTCTGTGGATAGTTTCCACCGATTGCTGGCATATCATTTGCAAATCAACGCTTTCTCTTGTATGATATCTTGTCAAAAAACAGAAAACCTGGATTTTTACTGATTTGGAAAGGAGAGAAACACAATGAACATCAGACCTTTAGCGGACAAGGTGATCGTTCAGCGGATTGAGGCCCAAAGCAAAACCGCCGGTGGTATTGTGCTGCCGGATTCGGCCAAGGAAAAACCCCAGCGCGGCAAGGTCATTGCCGTCGGCCACGGCAAGCTGCTGGACAACGGCAAACGAGGCGAAATGAGCGTCAAAAAAGGCCAGGAAGTGCTGTTCACCAGCTACGCCGGCACGGAAGTCAAAATGGACGGCAAAGAATACCTCATTATGGACCAGTCGGACATTATGGCGATTATCGAAAGCTGATTACCCGGAGAGTGCTTAATATCGCACAAATGTCATTCTATCGGGTGGCACGGTCAGGCGTTTTGTCGCGTCGTAGTCCCGATTTATTCGGGACGAAGACGGAAGCTTGGCCGTGGAAAACCCAAAAGCCCGGAGCGTCAGCGACGGGATAAAATGCAGCAGAAAAATAAAAACTGAATCACAGGAGAAATTAAATATGTCAGCTAAAAAGATAGCGTATGGTACGGATGCACGCACGGCCATCCGCGAAGGCGTTCGCAAACTGGCTCGCGCCGTTAAAATCACTCTCGGCCCGTGCGGCCGCAATGTCATCCTCGAAAAATCCTTTGGCTCGCCCACTGTCACCAAAGACGGCGTCACAGTCGCCAAGGAAATCGAGCTGACCGACCCGTATGAGAATATGGGCGCGCAAATGGTCAAGGAAGTCGCCTCCAAGACCAGCAACGTCGCCGGCGACGGCACCACCACCGCGACCATTCTGGCCGAATCGATTTTCGAGGAAGGCCTCAAAAACATCACCGCCGGCGCAAACCCGATGCAGGTCAAGCGCGGCATCGACAAGGCCGTCGAAACCATCGTCGCCGAGCTTAAAAAGATGTGCATCCCCGTCGAATCCGGCAAACAGATTGAACAGGTTGCCACCTGCTCGGCCAACCAGGACGCCGAAATCGGCAAGACGCTGGCTCAGGCGATGGACAAGGTCGGCAAAGACGGCGTTATCACCGTCGAGGAAGGCCAGTCGCTCGAAACCGTTGTCGAACTGCTCGAAGGTATGCAGTTTGATAAAGGCTATCTGTCCCCGCACTTTATCACCAACGTCGAAGAACGCACCTGCATCCTTGAAAAGCCGTTTGTTCTGATTTACGAAAAGAAAGTCGGCGCAATCAAATCCCTGATTCCGCTTTTGGAGCAGGTCGCCAAAGCGGGTCGTCCGCTGGTGATTATTGCCGAGGACGTCGAAGGCGAGGCGCTGGCGACGCTGGTCGTCAACAAGCTCCGCGGCGTACTGAATACCTGTGCGGTCAAGGCCCCAGGCTTTGGAGACAGACGCAAGGCGATGCTGCAGGATATCGCCATCCTCACCGGTGGCGAGGCCATTTTCGAGGATTTGGGCATCCAGCTCGAAAATCTCAAGCTCTCCCAGCTTGGCCAGGCCAAACGCATCACGATGGATAAGGATACCACGACGATTATCGAAGGCGCTGGCAAGACCGGCGATATCAAAGGCCGCATCGAGCAGATTAAAAAAGAAATCGACGCTTCCACCAGCGACTACGATATTGAAAAATTGCAGGAACGGCTGGCTAAACTGGCCGGCGGCGTCGCCGTCATTAAAGTCGGCGCTGCCACCGAGGCCGAGATGAAGGAAAAGAAGGCCCGCGTCGAAGACGCCCTGCACGCCTGCCGTGCCGCCGTCGAGGAAGGCATCCTCCCCGGCGGAGGCGTCTCAATGCTCAGGGCGCTGCCCGCGCTGGATAAAATCAAGACTGTCGGCGATGAGGCCGTCGGCGTCGATATTGTGCGTCGCGCCATGGTAGCCCCGATTAAGCAGATTGCCGTCAACGCCGGTCTCGATGGCTCGATTGTGGCGCAGAAGGTGATGGAGTCCAAAGAGAAGAATTTCGGCTACGACGCCATCCGCAAGGAATATGGCGATATGGTCAAGTTCGGCGTGATTGTCCCGACCAAGGTCGAACGCACGGCCCTGCAGAATGGCGCGTCAATTGCGTCGCTGCTGTTGATGACGGACGCCATTGTCAGCGAAATTCCTGAAAAGAAAGAAGCCCCCGCGATGCCCGGCGGCGGCATGGGCGGTATGGGTGGCATGGGCGGCATGTACTAAACCTTTTCCCCTAAAAACATTTTCTATTAAATTGGGTGGCACCTTCAAGCGTAAGCTTGTGGGTGTCTTTTTTTTAGCAGGACAAGAAACATTTTGTCCCTTTACTTGTTTTTTAATGAATGATAAAGTGTTAGATGTTTAAGAATAGGGTAATGCAGAAAGATTTAGCTATGTGCATATTACTTTTTTTGGTCTATTTACATTTAGCAGTTATTGTATGTATTAGCCTGAGTACTCAAAGAATCTGGCTTAGATGGCTGCTTGTTCTTTATCCACCGGTGTGGATGGTTTTTTTGTTTTGGATACCATTCGATATTTTTCAGATTATCTTCTGGTTTCCTGCGGCAATTGCATTCTTTCTTTCAATACTCAGTTTGCTTTTCCAGTTTTGGCGAATCCTTTATCGGTTTAAAAAAAGGATGGATCAGATTCCATTTTGCAAAACACGGCTGGTAAGACCTATATTAACCATTATTATTTTTTTAATGGCATCTTTTTCACTGAAACTTTCCTTGATTGCTGCGGATCAATATGCTGTTAAGAAGGCAAAAGAAATTCAGGAAATAGTAAACATGGAAAGAAAGTGCCCTTTATTTTTAAAAGAATGGCCGCATGATAGTATTATGTATGGACGATTTGGAACAAAGTATCCTGTTACTTATAATTTATCAAATGATGATCCGAACGAATTTATCATTTGTGTGCGACATAGTATCGATGACAGATTTTATGTCAAAGGGGGGATTGATAGAGAATTGCAGGTATTTGTCATTCTTGACAGCGACAAAATTAAAAAAAGACTAAATGATTATTAATGGCTTTTGAGCAGTCAGGTAGGGTGGGCTCTTAGCCCACCAAGGAAAATGATAATCACCCGCCCAATTCACAACCGCCTTTTGCGACGCCAAAAATCCTGTAAATCTTGTTTATCCTGTCTAAAATCTTTTTTTGCTCTTTTTCTACGAACTACGAACCAAGAACTACGAACTTACTTTTGCCTTTTTTCCCTTTGCCTTTTGCCTTAAAAAAATGTATAACTCTCCAGGTTTTGGATTAGGCGAAACAATATATATCAGGAGTGTAGAACATGTTTGAAAAGCTGGAAATGGCGCCGGCCGACCTGATTCTGGGCCTGACCGAGGCATTCAATAAAGACCCCAACCCCAACAAAATCAACTTAGGCGTAGGCGTATATAAGGACGAGGCGGGCAATACCCCGATTATGAACTGCGTCCGCAAGGCGGAAAAAATCCTCGTCGAGACGGAAAAAACCAAAACCTATCTGCCCATCCCCGGCGCCCCGGCATACAGCAAAGCGGTGCAGGAATTAGTCTTCGGCAAAGGCTCCAAAATCTTTGCCGCCACCGCCCACACCCCCGGCGGAACAGGGGCGCTTCGCGTCGCGGGCGATTTCCTGAAAAAATTCAAACCCTACGCCAAGGTCTGGGTCAGCGACCCGACCTGGCCCAATCACAACGGCGTATTCGGCGCTGCAGGACTTCCCGTCGGCAAGTATCACTATTATGACAGTCAAAACCGCAGCCTGAATTTTGCCGGTATGCTGGCTTCGATGAAGTCGATGTCTCCGGGCGATATCTTTCTGCTGCACGCCTGCTGTCATAACCCCAGCGGCATCGACCTGACGGCCGAGCAGTGGAAACAAATCGCCGCGGCGGTCAGGGAAAACGAATTGTTCCCGCTGGTTGACTTTGCCTATCAGGGTCTGGGCCGCGGGCTGGAAGAAGATGCCGAGGGTGTGCGGATACTGGCCGCGGCTATCGCGGAAATAATTGTGTGCAGCTCATTTTCCAAAAACTTCGGTCTGTACAATGAACGCGTCGGAGCCATTACCATTAAAGGCGCAACGCAGGAAACTGTCGATAAGGCCTTTAGCCACGTTAAAATCGTCATCCGCCAGATTTACTCTAATCCGCCCAGTCACGGCGGAGCAATTGTGGCGACCATTATGAACAGCCCCGAACTGCGTAAAGAGTGGGAAGGCGAGGTCGCTGAAATTCGTCAGCGCATCAAACAAATGCGAGAGTTATTCGTAACAACGCTCAAGGCCAAAGGCATCAAGCAGGACTTCTCGTTTTTGACGCATCAATACGGAATGTTCTCATTCAGCGGCTTTAATGATGAGCGGGTCAGGACGCTCAGAGAGAAATACGGCATTTACATCGTCGGCGGCGGACGCATCAACGTCGCCGGGATGACCAAAGCCAATATGGATACACTGTGCACCGCCATTGCGGAGGTGCTGAAGAGTTCGTAGTTCATAAGTTTTGAGGCATTAGTAAAACAATGTTTCGCTTTTTCTTTTCCGGACCGGTTGAGTATCAGGTGGGCAAAACGCTGGCCAAAAGCAGTCTGTTTGGCGGCTTGTTCCTGATCGGCTTTGGGATGCTGGTGTTTATCCTGCGGGATGTATTTGCGTTTCTGGCCGCGGCGATATTTTTTATGGCTGGTCTCTCGGCCATCGGCTACGCCATTCGAACGTGGATTTTGCTGTATAAAATGAAACGTTCCGATAACAACTACCGCGAAAACGTCACGATTCATCTCGACGACCCCTTCCAAAATTCAGAATGAGCGGCTGTTTCTGTCACGCCGATTTTCCTGCAAATATCCATATTTATACGGATTGCATTTTTGACTTTATTTCTGTATAATCAACTGCCGACAGAAAGAGAGTGAACTTCCACTGGAAAGGCAGAGAATGCGGGTTTTGCTGTCGAGCGTCGGCAGGCGCGGCTATCTGGTCAAGTACTTCAAGCAGGCTCTTGGGGCGGGCGATGAGGTCTGGGGTGTGGACTCCAGCCCCTACGCCCCGGGTTTTGTGTATTGCGACCGCCGATATATCCTGCCGGAAGTATCCAACCCCGCCTATTGCGACAAACTCCTGAACCTGTGCAAAGAAAACCATATTGACATCGTCATTCCCCTGATCGACCCGGAATTGAATGTTTTGACTCATCGGCAGGAGGATTTTGCCAAAAGCAATATTATGGTGGTGGTTTCGCCCCCTGCCACGATTGAAATGACGTTTAATAAGTATCTAACGTGGCAGTGGGCTCAGAAAAATAACATCGCGATGCCGCTGACGGTTCTGACGGTCGAAGAGGCCCTTGACGACATCAGGGCCGGCAGGATGAAATGGCCGCTGGTCATTAAACCCCGCAAAGGCAGCGCCTCTTCCAATATCCTCTATTGTTATGATGAGATACAGCTTCGCGGGGCGTTTGACGGCTGTCCTGAACCGATGATTCAGCAGTTTGTGGAAGGGCCGGAATACGGCTACGACCTCTTTGCCGACGGCCAATTTCGGCCTGTCAGCGTCTTTTGCAAGAAGAAACTGACGATGCGGGCCGGCGAAACTGACAAGGCCATCAGTACCAACGAGCCGGCGTTGATCGATTTCGGCAAAAAACTCTTAGACGCGATGCAGCTATTCGGACCGGCGGATGTGGATGTCATTTTGTCCTCCACCGGGCCGCAATTACTCGAAATTAACCCCCGTTTCGGCGGAGGCTACCCCTGTGCCCACTTGGCCGGCGCGGACTTCTGCAAAAAACTGGTGGATATCCGTCTGGGTAAAACACCGGTCTGTGATATCGGCGCCGGCTCCGAGGGTATCTGTATGCTCAAGCAGGACGAAATCATCCGCCCGGACTGGAACAACCTGCCGAAAGCTTAGAAATTTAAAACTGAAAAGCCATTCTCCTTCGCCAGGGCCGCCAAAGACAAAAAGCGCCGGGCCGCAAACCAGAATTTGAAAATATCTTTATGCCGGCGTTTCGGGCTTTTGTTTTTTTGTAGTGAGGAGAAAAGTAAAGCAGGAAGCCAGTATCGCCGCGGCGATTCCAAAAACCGCGGTGGCCACGTCCACCCACCAGATGGGTTTATGGTAATATAATCCGGCGAGTTTGACCGCCGCCAGCAGTCCCAGCGGCAGACTCATCGCCGCCAGCGGCCACAGCCAATGGATGCGTCGAAATCTGCTGTTCTGTTCCAGGTGCTGAATCCAAATCAGCGTTAAGGCCGTATAGGCGGTCAGGTGAAATGCAGTGTTTAGATATAACTGAGGGTATAGATTCAGCATAGCAGAGCGGTCGGTAATGGCGAGGATAAAAATCGCCGATACGCTCAACAACGCCGGCCAAAAACTCAGGATAGATAGAATCCCCAGCCCTAACAATGCCCCGGCCAGGTCATTCAGGAAATCGCCCAATTCCATTTGTCGCCCCACCTGGCCCTGCAGCCATTCGTCAAATGCCCCGTACCAGACGACAATAGCCAGCACGATCCAGACCTTGGCCTGATTCCAACGTACTTTCTCGTACGGACTGATAGCCAGCCATACTAAAAACATCAGTACCAGGTACGCCAGCAGGTGCATCAGCTTGTCCGACATTCCGCTCTGCTCGGCGATTTTCGGTACGGGGATGTGGGTCAATACGAACAGCACCGGCCAGTAAATACACAGCGACAGGAGAACATATTTATGTCGTCTTGGAATCTGCATATTTCACGTTTTCATCATTGCAAAAATGCGGCTGAACCATAAAGCCTGTTTAGGGTTTATCGGCTACCCCGATGGGTACTTTATAGAAGATTTTCCTCTTTTTTTAATTCTTGACCTGCTGTGTTTCCGATGGTTAAAATAGGCAAGAGAAGAAAGATGGGTCGAATTGGCCGTTAAGGAGAATCACAGGATGGAAAAAATCAAAGACCTGTTCACTACCGGCGAGGCGGCGGATATCTGCCAAGTGAGCCAGCAGACGATTATTCGATGTTTTGACTCCGGTAAGCTGGATGGTTTCCGCGTTCCCGGCTCGAAATTCCGCCGAATCCCCCGCGAAAATCTGATTAAGTTTATGAAGGAAAACAACATCCCGCTGTCCAATCTGTCCGTGGCGGGCAAGAGGAAGGTGCTGATTGTCGATGACGATATGGAAATTGTGGAATTGCTGGTGGATGTGTTGACGCGCGACGGGCGGTTTGAGGTGCGGACGGCCACGAGCGGTTATGACGCGGGGCTGATGACGCAGCGGTTTAGGCCGGATGTGATTCTGCTGGACTATATGCTGCCGGACGTCAACGGCAACATCGTGTGCCGGACGATTAAGAAAAACGCCGACTTTGCCAATACGCAGATTATTATCGTCAGCGGTGTAGTCAACCCGGAAGAAATTGAGGATCTGCTCAAATCCGGCGCGGCGGAGTTTGTCAAAAAACCGTTCAATATCGCCGAGCTGGTCGATAAACTGGGGGCGATGACGCAGGTGTAATTCAAAACAAAAATTATAAAAGATAAAAAGTAATGAATGAGCCGAGCAATAAAACCTCTGTAGCGCGTCAGGTGGAGTTGATAATCCGGCAGTTGAATACGCTGTCCACGCTGCCGGAGGTGGCGGCGGGGATATTGCCGCACCTTCTCAAGATGCCCTTCAATACGGCGCAATTGGCGGTGATGATTGAAGCCGACGCGGCGATGACTGCAGGCGTTCTGGCATTGGCCAACCGGCTGAACATTGCCGGCGCCGACGGGTCAGCGTCTCTGGCGGAGGTGATAGACGCTCTTGGGCCGGCTGCGCTGCGCGACGCGATTTTATCGGTGGGGGTGGTGCGGGTTTTTGATGATAAGACGGATATGGACGCCAAACGTCCGCTGCCGCGGCGTCAACTGGCGCTGCATACGCTGGGGGTGGCCTGTGCGGCGGCAGCAATTGCTCAATCGGCACTGGATGAGCCGCAGCGCGGATTGGCTTTTACGGCGGGTCTGCTGCACGATATCGGCAAGGCGGCGCTGGATGAGGCGATGCCCAAAAGTTTTGAGCAGCTTGTGGTGCAGGCGCGGCAAAAACAACAGGGATTGGCTGCGGTGGAGCAGGAGCATCTGGGGCTGACGCACGCGCTGCTCGGCAAACGGCTGGCGGAAAAATGGCATCTGCCGGAGGCGATTACGCAGGCGATATGGCTGCATCATGCGGAGCCGCAGCTTTTGCCGGAGATGCCCGGAGGCCAACTGGTAATGGTGGTTGCGCTTGCCGACGGTCTTGCCCGCCGGTGCGGCGTGGGACATTCAGGCAGTTATGATGTTGACGGCCGGGTGGAAATTTTGGCGCAACTGCTTGGTCTTGATAATGGGCGGATAGAGCAAATCAGCAGTGAACTTGCCGGGCAGGTCGAAGAGAAGAGCAAATGGCTGGGCTTGTCTTCGCCGGACCGTGCAGCGGGGTATTATGAAATGATTCGCCAGACCGCCGCTCAACTGGCACAGGACAACAGCCGACTGGCCGAGCAGACACAAAGAAGTCTGGATGCGGAGGTATTTGCCGGACCGGTGCAGGAATTTCTGGCTTCGCTTTCGACCGGTGCGACGCCTGACCAGGTGGCGGGGCAGTTCGCGGCGTGTTTTCAGAAGACTTTCCAGACCGGGCCGGTGCTGGTGCTGCTTTGGCCGCGGGAGGACGCTATCGCGGAAATTGCGGCAGTTGACCGCAATGGAAAAATTGAAGCGACGGTTTTGCCCGTGCCGGATACGGTCAATTTCAAAACTAATCCTTTCGCCGATGGATTCGCTGTTGTCGCGGCGGATAAGTTTTTCGGCTGGTGCGTCCAGCAGGCGCGTTATCCGATGGCTTCTCAGTCGCTGGCGGCGCCGCTGTTGCTTTCCGGAAAGCCCGTGGCGGCGGTGATATGGGAAGCCGAGAAAGAACTGCCGGGCGAGGCTCTGCAGATGCTTTGTTCCATCGGCGGCGCGGCGATTTCGACCAGCATCGCATTTCGCGGTCAGCGGGAACAGGCTGAACGACTGGTGGAACTGATAGGCAAACTCCGCGACGCCGGACAGCAGGTGGCCGAGGCACAATCCCTGTCGGCCATTGCTGAGACGGCCGCCGGGGCCGCACACGAACTGAACAATCCGCTGGCCGTCATTTCCGGACGGGCACAGTTGCTGTGGCAAACCGAAACCGACTCGAATAAAAAGCAGATTCTCGGGCAGATTCAGCAACGGACACAGGAGATTTCCGACATTATTACCGACCTGATGGCTTTTGCCCGGCCGCACGAGCCGCAGAAATATATGATTTCCCCGATGGTTCTGTTTTCCGAGGCGACGGAAAAAATCGCCGCGCAGCGCAAGATTCAGAAGATTGAGACTAAAACAGCCGACGTCGAGAACCTGGCGGATGTCTTTGTCGATAAACCGCAAATAGTGCAGGCGATTGGTTATCTTCTTGATAACGCGCTGGATTCTTATCCGGGGGGCAACGGGCCGATTCGCGTGGAAGGGCAAAACGATTCTGACGGCCGAGGCGTGGAAATCCGGATTGGCGACCGCGGCTGTGGAATGGATGAGACAACTTTACGGCAGGCGACAAAGCCATTTTTCTCCGCACGTCCTGCCGGGCGAAAACGGGGGATGGGGCTGGCGCATACTCAGCGGCTGCTGGCTCTCAACGGCGGCTCGCTGCGATTAATCAGCCAGCCCGGAAAAGGTACGACGGCAATTATTCGCCTGCCGAGAGTGTGAAAAAAAATGAATAATGATAAATGAAAGAGGTGCAAGAGGGCTTTAATCGTTCATTTAAAGGAATTTCACAATGATCGGGATTATCGGTGGGACGGGGCTGGGTGATGCGCTGGCGAAGTGTCTTATGGACGTGCAGACACAAACGGTCGATACGCCGTTCGGCAAACCGAGCGACGCGATTTACGTCGGCAAACTCGGCTCCAACAAGGTGGCGTTTCTGAACCGTCACGGGCCTGGACACCGGTTCAATCCATCCTGTGTGCCTTACGCGGCGAATATCTTTGCTCTGAAAAAAGTCGGCGTCAAAGCAATTATTGCCAGCGGGGCTGTCGGATCCTTACAGCAGGAATACAAACCCAGGGAACTGGTCATCGTGGATCAATTCATCGACAAGACATTTCGCAGGCAAAATACATTTTTTGATAAACTCGGTGCGGTGCACTGTGAGCTGGCGCAGCCGTGTTGCGGCAGACTGCAAAAACGGCTTTTACAGGCGGCAAAGAAGATAAAAACCCGGGTACACCCCTGCGGCACGTATGTCTGTATGGAAGGGCCGCAGTTTTCCAGCCGGGCCGAATCCCTGATGCACCGGGCCTGGGGCGGAAGCCTGATTGGAATGACCGCCATGCCGGAGGCCAAACTGGCCCGCGAAGCCCAGATGTGTTATGCGCTGGTGGCGCTGGTCAGCGACTATGACTGCTGGCAGGAACACCACGGCCAGACGGATAAGCAACTGCTTTTGAAGGAAATCATCGGCAACCTTAACACCGCGACCGAAAACGCCATCGCCTTAATCAAGACCCTGCTCGAACAAAGCGACAATCTGTGTGATGATACCTGTCCGTGCCGTAAAAGTCTTGAATTGGCGGTCTGGACAAATCCGCAGGCCATCGACCCGAAAATCAGACAGGAATTAACGCTGCTGTTTGAGTAAAACTTCTTAATGCTTTTCCAGTTCTTTTTTTATTTTTTCGACGTCTAATTTTCGCAGGAACGCAGGCAGTTCTGTCCAGAAAGGGTGATAGCCAAAACCGCCGCGCGTCATTTCGCGGATAGCCCGATCCTGATTCCAGTCCTGAACAACCATCCGATAGGCGGCTACCATCGTACCCGTGCGGTCAGCGCCGTACTGGCAATGGACAAAAACCGGCGCGGCATTTGGATCAACGGCCACACGCAAAAAATCGACCACCGTCTGTATCTTGATATCCAGGGTATCCATCGGAATCGAGACATAATGCAATCCCATCGCCTGCAGTAACTCTGTATCGGAATGGTGGTCTCGCAGATTGACGATGGTTTTAACCCCCAGCTTTTTGAGATTCTCAAAGCCTTCTTTGGTCGGCTGTGCCCCGCGATAAAGCGTATCGCTGACCTTATGCAGATTCGGACAGCCGGCCAGTTTTATCCCCACAGTTTTGCCGGACTTGATGACTTTCTGCACCTCGGCGCTTTCAGGATTTTGGGCCGCCTGCGGAACAGACACCGACGCCACAGTCGGGTCCGACGAAGCAGGCTTAAAAAACAGAAAATAGCTCTGGACGGTCAGCGCCGCTGCAATCAATAAAACAGCCAGAACAATATGACGCAGTTTCAGAACAGCGTGTTTTTGTTTTTTCTTCTTCATGAGTATGGTTACTATTAATCCGTCAGCATTATATCTTTCCTGAATCCGGTTGTAAATCCTTGCTTTTTCATATCTGGGGCGGTTTAATATCGGGTATGTTTAAGATGATAACTATCATCGGCGACGGCGCGATGGGCAGTGTGTGCGCGATGCTGTTGTGTGAAAACGGCATCCGAACAACGCTGTGGGGTTATGACGCTGCGCAACTGGCAGAAATCGCGGCCAAACGCGAAAGTGTCAAATTTCTGCCGGGGTACAAACTGCCCAAAGAGGTGGTTTTTGAGGCCGATGATGTCAAATCGCTAAAAGAGGCGGAACTGGTCGTCTCCGCGGTTCCCTGTCAGTTTGTGCGGGGGATATGGAAACGCTTAAGGCCTCACCTGCCGGCGGACATTCCCATTGTCAGCACGACAAAAGGTATAGAAAATAAAACCCTTCTTCGGCCGACGGAAATTCTGTCTGAAATTCTCGGTTCCAGTCGTCCGCTTGTAGTGCTGTCAGGGCCGACGATAGCCGACGAAGTGGCGCGAAAACTTCCCGCCACGGCCACGGCTGCCTGCGCCAATGCGCAACTGGCCCGGCACATTCAGCAATGCTTCACGACGCCGATGTTCCGGGTTTATACCAATGAGGATATTATTGGCGTTGAATTGGCCGGGGCGATGAAAAACGTGATTGCCATCGCCGCCGGAATTATCGACGGTATCGGCGCCGGCGACAATGCCAAGGCCGCTCTGATTACTCGGGGACTGGCTGAAATCAAACGTCTCGGCACAGCGATGGGCGCCAAGGAAAAAACCTTCGCGGGATTGTCTGGCCTGGGTGATCTGGTCACAACGTGCATTTCTCCAAAAGGTCGCAATCGCTCTTTCGGCGAACGCATCGGCAAGGGATTGTCTGCAAAAGAATCACTGGCTTTCACGCAAAGCATTGTCGAAGGCGCCACGACGTGTGAATCCGTGCTGGACCTGGCAAAGAAACATCATGTCGAAATGCCCATCACCGAGGCAGTCTTTACCGTGGTTGGCGGCCAAAAAAGCGTTCGCCAGGCCATTACGGAATTGATGACTCGTCAGCTCAAAGCTGAATAACGGTTTCGTCCCGTGTTCTGTTTTGCTGATATCCAATGAATCAGGAAGATAAATTTATCATTACCATTGACGGGCCGGCAGGCGTGGGCAAAAGCACCGTCGCACGAATGCTGGCCCAGCGACTGAGTGCGGTGTTTCTCGATACCGGCGCGATGTACCGTGCGATTACCCTGGCGGCGGTCGAACGGGGTATCGACCCGGTAAATACGTCCAAAGTTCGAACCCTTTTTGACCGATGTCAATTTGAGTTCCACCCCGAAGCCGACACGATGCGGGTTTTTATCGACGGGCAGGAGAAAACCGCCGCCATCCGCGACCCTAAAATTACCGAACAGGTCAAATTTATCGCCTCGGCTCCGGCTTTGCGGGAAAAGCTGGTGCAAATGCAGCGGGACTTTGCCGCCCGCCATTGCCGTATCGTTACGGAAGGACGGGATCAGGGAACGGTCGCGTTTCCCGACGCGGAGGTGAAATTTTTTCTGACAGCCTCGGCCCAGGAGCGTGCCGGACGCCGATATCGGGAACTGTTGTCGGCGGGTAAAGATGTCTTGCTGGAAACCGTTCTTTCGCAGCAGCAGGCCCGCGACGCCTCGGATGAAAACCGCTCTGTCGGCCCTCTCAAGCCCGCTGATGACGCAATCATTATTGATACGACGGTGCTGACCGTCGAACAAGTGGTCGGCAGAATAGAACAGGTTGTGAAGGAAAAAACCCGTGGCTGAGCGGCTGGTGCTCAAAGATAACATCTTCAAACGACTCTGGTATTTACTTTGCCGTACTCTTTCTGTGGGGACAGTAGCCCTGATGTACAGGCTCAAGGTCTATGG
>Ga0315277_10002009_pt1 | contig 28677 bp, 38 predicted proteins | sample YL17G05_15_MG_FD_203695 | JGI IMG/M metagenome (GOLD analysis project Ga0315277, IMG submission 203695) | Sediment microbial communities from Yellowstone Lake, YNP, Wyoming, USA - YL17G05_15 | ecosystem: Environmental > Aquatic > Freshwater > Lake > Sediment | place: USA: Wyoming | collected... | reverse complement strand
GTTCGTAAACTCCTGCAACACCAATTCCAACAAATATTGAAGTATTATTTGTGTTATGAGTTACCTCACCATCGATTGAAATTAACCAAGTTCCTGCAGGTAAAATTATATTCTGAATTGCAGTATAAACCAAAGTTGTTACGGCTGATCCAATTGCAGTTTCAACAAAAACTTGCCCATTTGCAATTGGTGGGGTTAGAATTGGCGACCAAGAACCATCTGCACGAAGGAAATTAACTGTTCCACCACCACTTGCAGGAACCAAACCTTTTAACAAATCAGTAAAAATGTTTAGCATCGAAGTTAATTGAGTAGGAGTAAGGTCTTCAGGAGAGCCTGTTCCTGCCGTTATCCTGCCTTTAATGGTACTCGTTGGTACATTTATAAGTTTTGCATTAGAAACTACGTTATTTGCTATGGTTAAGGCAACAGACCCGATAACTTCACCTGTATGGGTTTTGTTAAATTCATTAGTTGCTCCTTCAGTTATATCGTCAGTAGTGTTTATTGCTAAATCAAATAAACCAAGTCGAATTCCTGCTTTAATTGTTGAACCTAGAATCTTTTTCGTTTCAAAACTACTTCCGTTCCAAAAGTCAATATCGTAAAAGTCTTCATCTTGAAATACTAGACTTTCATTTGGGTACTGATTAATTTCCATAATTTATTGTGCTAAAGTTTTATTATCACCATTAGTTGTCGTTTTCTGAATACCATCTAGTGCAGTTGTTTTATACAAAACAATGGCGTCAGATTGCAAACAACCTTTAATCTTTGTTGTAAATTTACAACCATTTTCCAAATTAATTAAGTCAGGATTAAAATAACATTCCATTCTAGCAACATTTGGTGCAGGAAACGTTATTGGCATTAACAATCCTGTCAATGGCTTTAAAGGATTTGTCAAGTCATTATCATAAGGAACAACTGTACTTAAAATCCTTCTAGGAATAGATTCTCTTGGCTCAACTGTTATCATTCCCCATATTTCCGACTGATTCCAATATCCAAAATTCAAAGTATGCGTTGCTACTACTCGCATCAACTGTCCTTCAGTAACAATTCCAACATTCAAATTTGATGAGTCAATATACAACTCAATTACTTGGTCAATATTTTCTTCTGAATCATAAGGCTTAATTGTTATATCTTTTGTGTAGTTATGTGAAAGACCATTTTCAAGTAAACTTAATTCCATCTGAACTTTCCAATCTCCTAGAGTTTCATCGTACTGTTGCCAATTTCTGTTTTGATTAGGATAAAAGTCAACATTCGCATTGGTCTGAGTTAACCAATATTGCCAATTAAATATGAACGGAAAATAAATACCAACTGCATACTGACTTGGTGTGTCGTAAATAGGAAGCAAATATAATTTCGCTTCTCTTTTCAATGACGTAGTTGGTAAATTTGGATTCACAACCATTGTCTGATTTAGCAAGTATCTACCATCATTTGAAATCAACACACCTGTAAAATTAAACGCTATTTGTAACAAAGTGAAATCATTCTGAGTGGATGTATTAAACGCTTCAATCTTTGCCGTAAACGAATCAATTATAGCAAATTTATCTAACATAAAATATCCAAAATATCCTGCATCGTCTTCAGTATTGAATTCAATTTCGTCAGATGTAGTAATCAATTCTGTGATGTTTTCTGAATGGTCAAAATAGGCTGTTTCCCCCTCGATAATCAATGGAGCACCAACAGGCGCACTGCAAGTTAATTGGTCGGCAAACGCTAGTAAATTGACGTTCCCACATTTAACCCAAACATAGAACAATCTATCTCCATCTTCACGATTACTCATAAATGAATTCATTGCACCATTCGGAGTAAATGTCAATTCAATAGTTGTTTGAAGTCCTAAAACAGAAACATTATCAATTGTAATTGTCCATCCTGCTCCTGAACCATTTTGCCCTGAAATTAATAACGGAATACCAATGCTTGAAGATGGTAAAAATAACCCTAAATCTTTTTGAGATAATAACTGATTTTTGTAGTACGTTTCATCCAAAGGAATATAAGACGCACCAATTCCAACGTCAGCAATCGGACCTTCAACAATAATTGTATGTGACGAAGGAGCGCAATAGTCTATTTCTTGAATTCCTTGCACTAATACAGAATTAATCGGAAACGTATTGTACCCTTGATTAAACCATCCTGTGTTTGCCGTTTCATTCAGTACTTTAGTGTATAGATTTGAGGTTTCAAGTGGCTCTCTTGACCACTTCAATTTTAAATACGGCTTTAAACATTCAGAAGTATTAAACCAACTCTGTTCGTAAACACCTGAATTTGAAAAGTCCAAAGACAATCTAAATGCTACTTCGTTTGTTGCAGGATTTGGAAGCCTAGTCAATGACGAAGATATTAAATACTGCCCTGACTGATTTCCTGTAATTGTTCCTAACTGAACACCGGCTATTGCTATTGAATTTGTATCACTATAATTTACTCTTGACACTTCTCCATCAATCAAACTGAACTCAGAACCAGAAACACTGTTTTTAACGTGATTCAAAAGAACCTCCATATCGCCTCTACCACATTGTGATGGAACTTGAATTGAAATAAATTCATTATTTGCTGGAATAGGCCAAAAGGGAATTGTTCCTAAATCAATAACTTGTGCATCAACATAGTTAATCGTTGTACTCCACGAATTTATTATCGTACCTCCAAATGAATAAATGTAACAAACTACTGTATCTCCTACTCTAAACCCTTCATCAATCCAAGAAAGTGAAGAACTTGTAATCGTATTCAATGACGCATCAAGTATCAAAGAATTGGCTAATGATGAAATCCTAATACTTGACCAGATTGTAACGACCATGTTGAACCTATCTCCAGCATTATTTTTATACGCTGGTAAAGGTCCGTTTCCGAAATTATCAAAGAATTCAACGTTCTGGATTAATACTGGCATATCTTTTAGTTAATTCGTTTAATTTTGTAATATCTCCAGATTTAATTGCTTTTTTAATTTCATTCATATCTGCCTGTGCGAAGCTTATTTGTGGTTTAACATCTTCGGGGATATTTGCCAAAGTTGCATCAAAAGTTTTTAACAACGTTTCAAGCTGTCCTTTAATACCATCAATCATATTTTGAGCTTCTAAAATGTCCATTTTTTAATTAATTTTAATCGTTTCAACGTGTCCATCAGCGTAATCAAACGGCTCTTTGTAACTTATTAAAGCATAAGATTTTTCGTCTAACCATTCAATTCTTAATATTTCAACTATGTTTCCATTAACATCTGCAAAGTTATTCGTCTGTAAATCTACAAAATCTTGTTCAGAAATTCTTGTTCTAATTGAATTTCTTACTTTATAATCATTTAATTGAATTTGGTTTATGTAATGGTATTTATTCCAAAGAACTGTCGCGCTTAAAAAATCAATATAATTTGCTGGTTGTTTCCCTCCGATTAAATATAACATTTTTGTCTGTGAATAAAACTGTGAACTGATTTGTAACACCCCAACTCTATTTTCTATAATTGAAGCAAAATTTGTTCCACCCCCGAAAACCCCAGTAACTTCATCCACTACTTCAAAAAACACTTTTACAAACTTTTCTATCCAATTTAAACCTTTTTTTCTTCCACCCAACGCAAAGGGTACATTTATATCATTAAGTCCTTTAATCGTTACTAAATCGGTATTAATAGGACTTAAAGGCTCCGTACTATATTCGGCATCTGTTGGGTCGTAAAAATCAAGCGTATGAGTGTCTGAATAATCTACTTGATAGTGAATATAATATCGTTTCCAAGCTTCTTCTAGGTTTAATGTATATTCATCCATTCGTTCCCCCTGTAATGCCAAAGCTGGAATAATGGAGTTCGGAGTGATATTCTGCCAGTAATTTCTTATTTCTAACTGAACAACTCCATTCACAACTTTAGTTTTTGCGTTAAATTGGGTTTCAATTGCTGTTATCAAGCTTCCTAAAGTTGGGGTTGAATCGTTTGCTGTTGGATAACCTTTGGTGAAACTGAAATTTAAGTCGTTTGCAACATAGTCAAAAATAGATTTTTTCTCTTTTAAAATTGGAACAGGCAAAATTGACAACCCCGAAATGGAATCAAGCAAGGTTGACTGAAAAGAATAACCCAAATATTGACAACCTTTTGAAATTAATTCTTTCACTTTTGCACCCTTATAATATCTAATTTTTGGAAAAATTAAATCAAATAATTGTTGAGCTAATTTGATAACGGCAACCAAAACTAATGCAGTATAAATGATTTGAGCAATAACTGTAACAACTAATGAAATTATTGAACCCAAAGGAGGTAAAGGAGGAACTGTTGCATTTGGAGTTACGGCTTGAATTAAATTACCAGTTGCAGTTGCTAAATCACTAACTGCTTGTATCAATTCCTTTGTCATTACATAAAGAGAAATCGCGATTGGTATTGCAATTTCAACAGCATTATCTTTTATGATTAAATATGGAACGTCAATAAGGGTTAAAACAACCCCTTTATTCCTCATTAATTCAAAAGTTAAACCATCAGCATTCTCAAAAAACTGGTCTTTTCCTTTTCTGCGTTTGATTTTTACTTCTATTTCGTGGCTTCTAAAAATGGCATTTTCCAAGAAATCAATGTAATATTCCAAAGTTATTCCCCCGTTCATTGTTACGGTGTAAGGTAGTCCTTCAAATGGTCCTTGTGCCTGTAAATGGTTGTCAATAATTATTTTTGCTTCTCTTGGTAAAATAATTGTGTCAACGTTTAATGCAAGTTCATTCGGTCTATCTGTAAAGTCGGATATAACCCCTATCTCTGGGAGGTTTCTCGGTGCAATTTCAGTCCCATTTAAAAAATGTCTCATTTCACCCTGAATTTATTATAAATAATTGAATTCCCTATTTTTTGGCTGTGGACAATATCCATCGCACCCTGTACAATACGACCAACTTCAATATTACTTTCTGGCTTGTCGGCTATAACCCTTCCAATTTCATCAAGCTTTTTAAGAACTTCTATTGAATTCCACCCTGTTTGAATTTGCACGGCTCCTTCACCCTTTTGCACTAACTTCCCGTTATTGTATTCCATAGCAATTTTGGCTATTTGATTTGTGGTTAAATCACCAGTCATTCTTGATAAAGTTGGGTTTAATATTTTTTCCGAGCCGTCAACCCTTACAATATGTCCATCCCTCCCCGAAAGTTGAGGTTTTCCAAGAGCATCACCAACGGTTGTTTCTGTACCCTCGTAAAATGTAGGAATACTTTGAATAAACTGGCTTAAAAGCGTAATGTCAGTTATTGTTTTTGCAAGTGGGTTTTTTTCATCCTTTTCAACGTTTGAAGTATAAGCCGAATAAACACTTTCAGCAAGTTTTATTCTTTGTTGCTTTCTTGCTTCGGCTTCTTTTTTACGATTAGCTTCAACTATCAATTTTTGCTGTTCTGCCAGACTTTCTTTTGCTGTTATGTTTCCATTGATTGCAAGTTGTTGTAAAATGTCACTTTGTTTTTCCGCCATTGCAATTTCTTTATCGTATTGTGCAATTTTATCATTTGAACGCTTAATAAAATAGTCTGCTGTCAATTTGATAAACTCCCTTTGATTTTCAAACGATTTTTTTACGACTTCTGTTTTTTCCTCCTCGTCTTTTATCGATTTATCCTTAAATTCCTTGTCTAATTCTTGATGTTTTAAAGCGTATTCTGAACGAATTTTGTCCTTTTCGGCTTCATTATTACCAACAGACAAAAGTTCTGCTTCTAATTCTTCATCTAACAGTTTGTGTTTAGCACTTAACAACTCAAATTCCAATGCGATTGCCTGTAATCCGTTTGCCTTATTTAGTTTGAATTGAATTTTATTAACCTCTGTTTGAGCTTTTACAACGTCTTCACTTTCTTTTAAATTTTTCATCGCCCTGTCAAACTCAATTTGGTTAAGTATTAAAGCATCTTTCAATTGTTGGTCACGATTTAATAAGTCTGTGGATAATTCCCTTTGAAGCCTTAATTCATCATCCTTTGCCAGTTTTTTAAGAGCCAAAAGGGTTTCTTGTGTGGACGTTCTGTCAAGTTCTGTTTGCCATAGTTCTTCCAAAGATTTTTTTAATTCTTCGTTGATTTTAACTTCTTCTTTTGCTAATTTTATTTTCTTTTCTTTTATGATAACAGTTTCTTTTTCTTTTTCGTTACTCTTTTCTTCTTCAAGGGTTTGAAGCTTTAATTCATCAATAGCATCAGAAGTGGCTTTTCTTTGAACCCCTAATAATTCAATCGCTGTTTCTGTTCCAGTTATTTGTGCTTCCGTGTGGTTTTTAATTGCATTTGCCAAATCTTCGGCATCTGCAAAAGCGCTTGGATTAATCCCTATTGACGAAGCGATTTTTTTAAGAGCGTTAAACTGTGTTGCTAATTGTTTTCCAGCATCATAACCCCCTTTAAACTTTAATTTTTGCACTGTTTTATTTATATCTTCTGCCCTTTTTTGGTAGTGGGTTAATTGATTTATATTCGTTTCCAACTTGTCAACAGCTTTATCGATGAAAACTTGTTCTGCTCCGTATGCTTGTTTCTTTTTTTCTAATATGTCTTTTATTACATCGGCTTCTTTTTCTCCATTTGCAATCCTTCTTCTTTGTTCTAAATCAAGCAATCTCATTCTTTCGGTTGTTAACTTACTTAAATTCTGGTTAACAATCGTCGCAATTTTTGTCCCTCTGTCAACTTGTTTATTCAACAATTCTTGCTGTTCCCTTGCTTCTTTTGCACCCGAAGCCATATCATAAAAAGCCATTGCTAATTCTATAACCAAACCAATGATAATCATCCACGGAACACCTGTTAAAGCTTTTCCAGTTTTGGTTGTTTCTTTGCCTACTGTTTCAATCCCTTTTCCAGCTTCTTTTCCAGCCTTAAAAACTTCCATCATTCGTGTAGCCATAACTTTTAAACCTCCACTCATTAAAAAGTTGTATGCTTGAATGGCTTTTGAAATTGCTAAATAAGCACCCCACGCAATAACGGCTTTTCCAACCCATTCTAAAATCAAAGGTAAATTTTTAGCAATGAAACCCAGTGCTGAACTAAATGACGAACTCGCTCCAGTTGCCGAATCAATGCCTATAACCCACTTGTCCCAAGCGTTTTTTAACTTTTCAACGGAAGCCGAAAGAGTTTCGTTTTTTACTTTTGCTTCTTCTGTAATGGAATCTGTTTTGGATAGTGATTCTCCAGCAAGTTTTGTTCTTTTATCCAATAAGTCCATATTTGAACCTAATTTTAAAAAGACCTCCGAAGTTCCAGCACCATCCAACCCTAATTCATCTAAAATACTTCCAAGTTGAGTTGCATTTTTACCAGATTTTTTTGTTCCCTCAATAACCTTTTGGAACGCTCCATAAATATCAGTATTAACAAGGTTTTCAAATTCTTTTAAAGGCATTCCAGCAAGTTTTGCGAAGTCCTTTGTATTAACGGTCATTTTTTGTAGAACTTTTGTAACGGCTGTCCCCCCTCTTTCACTGGTTACATTTAATTCTTCCAATGTAGCCGAAAGACCTAATACTTCATCCGTTGTTAATCCTAAAGGTATTCCAACCCCCCCAATTCTACCAGCAAAATCAGCCATTATCGGTGAAGTTGCTGAACCACTTGCTCCCAAAGCGTTTAAAGCATTACCAATATGCAATAAATCTTGTTCAACAGAATCTGTTTTAATGTCCCCAAATACATTTCTTAACCCTCCAATAACTTTTGTTATTTCTTCGGCACCCCCTTGAAATTCATCTCCTAAAGCGACATTTAATTGGTCTGTTGCTTTTGTAAACCCTATTATATCATCTTTTGCAATACCTAATTGACCCCCAATTCCAGCGATTTTTTGTAATTCTTCAACGCTTGACCTTGTGTCTATTTTTAAAAGTTCCTCTGATAATTTTCTGGCTTCTTCCTTTGTTATTCCAACTGTTTTCGCTATGTCGGCACTTGCTTCGTCAAATTTTGCGAGGGTTTTTCCAGCACTGGTAACAATAGAGCCAATCCCAAAAGCCAAACCAAGTTGACCAAGTCCATTTCTTAATTTATCAACGGCTCCAGTATAATTCCCGACCTGTCTAAAATTGTCCCCAACAGTTTTATCCAATTTTTTTAATTGTGCATCGCCCTGTTGAGCGGACTGTGTTACTTTTTTATAAGTGTTTGCTAATTCTCTGTATTCTTTTGTATTTCGTTTGCCAGATTGCTCCAAATGAAGTAATTCAGCACCTAATTTCTTGCTTTCGTTTTTTAATTCCCTAGTTTTTAACTCCAGTTGCTTATAAGCATTCGCTTCATTTGTAATTGCTTTTGTTTGGCGTTCAATTTCTTTAGTTGCTTTTGCATCTGCTGTGGCTTGTTGTTGGCTTGTTTTAAGCTTCTGTTGAGTTGATTTCTCTATCTCTGCATCAGCTTTGGCTTTTAATGCTTTTAAACGGCTTAATTCTTGTTCAATTTTGATTGAGTCCTTTTGAATTGCGTTAACCTTTGTAACCGATTTTCCAAATTCATCAATACTTTTTGAATTATCAAACTTTGCGCCTGTAATTCCCTTTTTTAAAACAGTAGCCGTTTCACGAAATTCATTATTAATCTTCTCAATTGAAGTAATTGTTTTTTCGGCTGAATCTCTTATGTATTTAAAGATGTCAATTTCCGCAATGTCTGAACTCGTTATTTTTTTTGCCATTATTTCTATTTGTTTGCCCTTGAAAATTCGTCCAATAAAACAAAGTATTCAAAAGCCGTTATTTCTTTAATTCTTATTCGTTCTCCCATCCATTTTCCAATGTGGACCAACGCTTGTTCAATACTCATTCCATTTCCCGAATTTGCCAACATATTTTTCAATCTCGCTTCCTCAATTTCAATTAATGTTAACTTAAACCGTTCATGCGTTAAGATAAAATCAATTTGTAAAAGAGCTTTTTTCTTCATTAAATTCAAATGCTTTAAATGAATTTCTGTTAATCCTCGCTCTAGTATGTAATTATCATAAATTCTTAACCAGCGTTCAATATCTTTTTTTCCGTATGTACTGCAAACTCGCTTGTTTACATAGTTAAATTGACCGTCTAAACACTTAATCCAACTTTCCAAAGGAATATCCTTAACCGATTTCCAATGACCTCCTAATAAATGCGATGTACTTCTTTTTAATTTGTTCCCGAAGCTTATCCATGTTTTCCGTAGTGAGCCCAACAATTCCATCCCCATATTTAAAAAATAAATTATCCGTTCCCTTAATTGGGTCCGCATCAATAATAAAACTATCTGAAAGTACTGTTATAAACATGCTTTTGTAAAAATCTCCTGTATCTTCCAAAGTGTAAGGAGTACCAGCAATTTTTAAAGGGTTAATACTTTCCGTAAATTCTGAATATAACCCTAATAAATCCCCATCTTCATCAACTCCCTTTTGTAGCTGGTCTTTTTGAATCCAATCTAATATAAACCTCTTTAATTCATTATCAAACGCTTCATACCATGCCATTTGACCAGAAATAACCATCGCTTTTCGTAGTTTGTCGCCTAATAAAGTTTGCATTAAATCAACCATATTGCAAATGTATTCTTTTTCTTTATTAATGTATAAAAAAAGGGTGCAAATTGCTTCACACCCTTTCACCATTTTTAGGTTACGTTTTATTCAACGTTTTTCGCTTTTTTTCCGTTTGCTTTCTTCCAAGCCATTTTCACGATTAAAGCGCTAATATGACTGAATTTTTCTACGGCTTCCTTTTCTGTTATTGATTTCAACGTCTCCGTATGAATACCAATTTTTCCGATTTGGATATACATTTCAAACCTAAATTATACAACTACCTCTGTTCCGTTTCCAATGAAACCAGTTTTGTTCAAAGTGAACGTTAAACTGTCTGAAACTGATTGAGAAGCATAAGTAATTGTGTATGTTCCATCTGGTCCTTCAATAGCCGATAATACGATAACAGGTGCCGGAGTAGTATTATTAAAAATTGAAAAATCTGGAGCTGTTCCACCGATAAACTTTAACTTGTTAATTGCCGTTCCATAATCAAAATCTAATTCAATAACGGCAACAGTTTGACCACAAGAAACAAAGTCAAAATTCACATCAATTAAGCCTGTTAAAGAATTAAAATCAATTCCAGCTTCTGTTGGTGTAATCATATAAAGTGTTGAATCGTCAAATAAACGAGCGAAATCAAAAGCCACCATAATTTTTGAAGTTGTTGAATCAGTTGCAACCATCCAACGAGGGTCAAAGCTTGGATTATCAACTGGAACAGGATATAAAACGTCCCCCTCTTGACTGCCTACTAAATCACCATTTACATCAACGATATAAACCCCAAAATCAACGCAACGATTACCTTTTAATTTTCCAAGTAAAGTCGTGCTTGAATCTTCTGCCCAAAGTTCCCCAGCGAAAGAACGAACTCCTTCACGTAAAAACACTTTACGTCCAGAATTACTTTCTTCGAATTGTGAATCAGCTTTTGGCATTTCAACATTCTCAAATTTTGGTAACGGGAACCAACGTTTTGAAGCATCTGCTTCGTTTACTAAATCAGACCAAACAGGCAAAGGAATAGTTAAATTTATTCCGTTTCTTGTTCCATCGTTTGCGTATAACGGCACCATGATAAGTGTCGAAGTTACGCTTTGAATTGGAATACAATTTGGTTGCCCTGTGTTTCCTAATCCATTTGTGCAATTACATCCTACTGACATATTTTCTCTTTTTTTTAATTTAACAAATACAATTCATCCCTTTGTAAATCGGTAGGGTTAACCTTAAATCAACAGACGTTAAATTCGCATCAATTATATTATTGATAAAACCTTTTTCGCTTTCTGTTCCCAGCTTGTCAAGCACTTTTTGTCTGTAATCGGTTACGGTTTTAAAAATTGGGTTTTGCACAATCACTTTTTTAAATTCTTCAACCATATTTAATAATGATTGCACCCTAAAATTGTGAATGTCCTTTATTTTCCAACTTGTGACCAATCGATTATCAGAAAAAATAAGTCTTAATTCTGCTTCTCTTTCAATGGAACTTTCTCTACCGAAAGGAACTTCGTTTGCTGGTAATATTAACCAAATGAAAGGTATTTTGTCCTTTTCTATTTTAGTTAACAAACCCCATTCGGAGTTAACCTCTAAAGGCGTTCCATATAAAAAAATTGGAGCCTTTAAATAAACCTCTGTTCCTAAAAAATCAGTATCAACCGTGATTGTGTTTAAAACATAATCAACAGCTATAATTTTATAAGAAACATTGTTTTCATCCTTAACAAAACTCCCAACTCTCGCCCATTTTGGATTACAAACAGTAATCAACACCGTTACAATCGACTTTATTTCCAATTTAAGGGACATTTTATCGATTATTTCTCGTTTAACTATGTTTACTATATCTTCCATTAAAAGAACGGGATTAAAACGTGTTTTTTAATACCGTGAAATTCTGGATAAATAACCGATTCTTTTTTAATGTATGCTTGAATTGCTTCGTAACTTGTTAAAGCTTCCGAATATCTTCCGTGCAAATTTGCCATCGCAAAAGTCGAATTTAAACTGTTTTCCCCAGCGTTTTTCTGTGCTCCATCAACTGTTTGTTGAGTGTAAGCATCACGAGAATAATCAAAATAAATAAAACCAATTAACATATCAACCAAACCTTTTGATTCCCATATTTTACCTTCACAGGCATCCTCTTGAAAAACAAGAGGTGCTGTGAGAATGGTATAAATAGGATTAACCGAGCCGTCCCAGAGAGTGTATAAGTCCAAACCAAACAATTCACGCAATAAAGAAACTTCTAAACGGTCAATATAAAATTGAAGTTTAATTTCTGTTTCTTCTGTGATTGAAAGTTCATACTTTCCAACAAAATCTTGAACGGTTAAGATTGAAGCCATTTAGTTTTATTTTTTAGTTGTTTTCCTGTTCTGCTTGTGCTGTTTTTATCAATGCGATTATTCCAGCTTTTTTTGTTCCCTCTGGCACTTCAATTCCAAGTTTTTCAGCAATTGGTTCAAGGTCAATTATTCTTAATTTTGATAAATCAACCTCTTTCGCTTTGCTTTTTTCCTCGCAATCTGGGCATCCATTTGGAGCCTGTGAGCATTTACAAAGTTCTGCAATCCCGTTCGCTAAATACCATTCAGCCGTTCTTACTTCGTCCCTGTTTCTTGCTTCGAAAATCTCTCCCTTTTTACGGGGAGAGTAATCTCTTGTGAATTTAATTTTCATCTTTTAAAAGATTATGGTTTTGTGATTGCTGTTAACGCTGTTGCAATATCTGAACACTTCATGAACGCATCACGATTGATTAAACGTACATGGAATTGAAGTCTTTCAACTGCAACCATTGTCACCAATTCATGTTCAATGTTATCCTTATTCTCAAATGAAGCCACTACTGTCGTTTTCTTTCTGTCAAGAATTTTTCCTTTTGTAGAATCTAAAACGTACATCGTATTCTGTGCCACAATTGGAGAAGTTACAATTCTCATATCCCCAACTCTGTCAGTTACTCCAAACGCAAAATTCGGGAACAAATACATTCCATTCAAATCTTTAGCCAGTAAGTAGGTAACCATATCAGTATAATTCATTATGATAGTGTCTGCATTCCATTTGTTTTGCTGTCCAAAAGTGTAGATTTGTGCTTTCATACAAATTGCCAAATCTCCCAAGGTTGGAACTGGGATTGCTAAACTGAAATCTGCAAGAACATTCAATGGGTTAAATTCACTTGAAATAAAGTCTATTGAAAGCATATCTGTTGCCGTTGCCGAAGCACCTAATAACAATTCATATTCAGCTTTTAAAGCAATAGATTCGTTTATTAAAGTGTTTATTTCGCCCTCAACAAATGCGTAATCATCCATCATATCGATACAAATATCAACGATATCACGAAGTTTTGCTAATTCAACAGTTCTTTTCGCCCAAGTTACTTTGGTTGTATGCGTAGAAGTTGCACAAGCAATCACGAATTTAGCATCACGAGTTACAACGTTTTCTTCCCAATAGTGAAGATATTCAGTGCTTACTGGACCTCTTGAAAATAAGTCCATTATATTGGTCATTCTTACTGGTTTTCTTTCAATTCCAGCTTCGATTGTACCTAAATAATCACGGTCTCCAATATCGGTTGCTCCCTGTGTTCCTTTGTTTACTTCCATTGAGAACCCAGCGTGTGCTTTTTGCTGTGTAGCGTTCTCTTTCATCGCCTTGATTGTTTCAGAGTGCTCCATAATGTAAGCTCGTAAACCTTTGTTTACTTCTGCTTTAACGCCTTTTTCACTAAGTGATTTCATTGCCAACATTACTGTTTTCATGTTTTCACCTAATAAACGCATTTCTTCCGTTTTCCCTTCGTTTAATGCCTTAACAGCGTTATCCAAAGCAACTTGGTCAACCTTTCCTTCAACTGTTTTTTGCAATTCGTTGATAAAGGATTTCATTTCAGCGTTATACTCCTTGTATAAATCCGCTTGTTCTGCTGGTTCCATAGCATCAAACGCCTCTTGGCTGTGCCCTTTTGAAACTAAAAATTCTTTAAAATTTTTCATTGTTTTTTTGTTTATAAATAACTACTAATTTTCTGTGAAGCCTTGTCCCCAGATTTGTTGTTTGAAGTGTTTAAAACGGCTTCGGTTTCTGGAGTGATAATATCGGCTCCAGTATTTTCTTTTTCAATTTCAATTTCAATTGTGGGGGTGTAAGCATTTGAACCTTTTACAACGGCTGAACCCTCTATTACTTTTGCTTCCGTAATTGCGTAAAAAAATCCTTTATGGTCTGCAACTTCTTGATTTACAACTATTGGATAATACTTGTCCCAATTAGCTTTTTCACTTGAATACATCGCTTCGTTGGAATCTATACAAAGGAACATTTTAATATATCGCATCCCAACAGAATGATTTAAAACCCTCCCTTTTCTGTACAGATTAAACATAAATTCGTTAACATCTTTTTTGATTTGAGCGTTAAAAATCAATGCTTCTGTACTGCCCACAAATTTAAAACCTAATTTTTTCCAGTCAATTATTTCTGTTGTCGCTATTAAATTGTCATTTACAGAATCAGCAATAACATTTTCAAAGTCCATTTGGTGCTCTTGTAATAAAAGCAAAGATTTTGTTTCGTTTAATGATTTTTTCCACAACCCGTTGATATGGCAATCCATGTGAGAGTCAATGACATTTGTGGTGTTAATTATCAATTTTGCATTTAAAACTGTTGAATCCTCTCCAGTAACATCAACACCAGCTTTCTGAACTCCATTATCTTCTTGAATTACTGCATTACAAAAATCCCCATGCTTAATCGCGTTGGTTTTTTGAGTAATAATCAACTCTTTATTCTTAAAGATGTATGCAATTTCTTGTTCCTTTGTCATTTCTTTACAATTTGTTGAGTTTTAACGGCTTTTTCACGGTCTTTTTTAGCCTGTTTAATGGCTTCAATCTTTTCCTTTTCCATAACTTGTTAGAAATAAATTTGATAATCCTATGGCAAATGTAGAATAATTTATTATAAATGATTTAATTTGCAATAAATTAATCGAATTTAATTATGGCTTTAATCTCTGTTCCAGAAATAATGAATGCTTTTTTTAATACTTCAAGGGAGTATTACAAAACACCAAAACTTCCAAATCAAACTCAAATTTTAACAGGGGAAGCACAATTTTTAAATCCTGACACTTGGAACGCTCATAATATCTTTATGACTACTCCCCAGCTTTACGCTGTAATTAATCGGAGGGGTTATTTGTTAGCTTCTGGAGTTTGGCGTCATTACAAAGCTGGAAAAGATGGTAAACCAGTTGAAATTCTTAATTCTCCAGCCGTTAAACTTTTAGAAAATCCTAATCCCTTAGTAAAGGGAAATGATTTAATAAGACAATGGAACGAGAACAGGTGTGTATTCGGTAACAATTACGAGTATATTTTAAAGGCTTTTAATAATCAAGATTTGCCTGACCAATTAACAAACATTGACCCGACAACAGTAGCTATTAAAACATCTGGAAAATACTACAAACAAACAAAAATTGAGGATATTATTCTTTATTACGAAGTTTTTGAAAAGGGAAATTCAGTTGCTATTGACAAACTGGAAACAAAAGAGGTTAATCATACAAGAATAATTAACGCTTTAAACGCTGTTAAGGGCGAAAGTCCGATGATACCTATTCACATGCCTATTTCTAACATTCGTGCGTCATACCAGTTTAGAAACGTTATTATGACCAAGAAAGGAGCACTTGGATTGCTTACAAATGCTTCCAAAGATAGTTCTGGAGCAATACCACTTTCAGATACAGAACGTAAAAGAATTGACAAGGAATATCAAAGACAATTTGGAATTGATAAGGACCAACAACAAATTCTTATGACAAATGCTTCTTTGACATGGCAATCAATGTCCTTTCCAACAAAGGATATGATGTTATTCGAAGAAGTAGATGAAGATTTTTTAACAATCATTGATAATTACGGCATGAATGTTAACCTGTTTAGTCGTACAAAAGGTAGCACCTTTGAAAATCTTAATGAGGGCATGAAACAAGCTTATCAAAGTACTATTATACCAGAAGCCGAAGAACTAGCAATGCAACGTTCAGAACAGTTTAAATTGCTTGAAAAAGGCGAATTTTTAGAATTGTGCTATGCGCATATCCCAGTACTACAAGAAAACCGAAAAGAAAATGCTGAAATCTTGGAACGTAAAGCAAACACAATTAAAACACTTTCGGAAGTTGGAATGTACTCCAGCGAAGAAATTAAAAGGCTTGTTAAATTAGAATTATAATAACAAAGGGAGCTTTTAAACTCCCTTTTTTTTTTATTTATGAAATTTTGCCGTTGTCAGCGAATGAATAATAACTTTCTTCTGTGATTATAACGTGGTCCAATATAGGTAAATCAATCATTTTACCAAATTCAACCATTTTTGAGGTTAACCTTAAATCGGCTTCGCTTGGTGTTAATGCTCCGCTCGGATGGTTATGGCAAAGAATCATAGCCTGTGCATTTGCTAATAATCCACCTTGAAAAATAATTTTACCATCTGCAACAGTTCCTGAACAACCTCCCTCGCTTATTTTAATGACTCCTAGCACTTTATTCGCCCTGTTTAAATACATAACAAAGAACGCTTCTTTATACTCCATTATATCGGAGAAAAACGGTCTAAATATTTGACAAGCTTTTTCACTTGATGTTATCTTTTCCCTGTCCGATGCTTTAACCTTTGTTGTATAGGTTAATTTTACTTCTGCAATACTGTTCATTTTGTAGTGTTTTATTGGTTAATATTAATTTGATAATTCGTGAAAGCTCACATTCAATAAAGCTGTTCCAACATAAATAGAAATTCTAAAATCTGTACCTGTTAATGTTTCAACTTCATAAACGCTATCCCAATCAATAAATGATACCAAGTTGTTTCTGTAATAAATTGCTTCTTGTTGGTTTAATGCTTTCATAATTTCTATTTTTTAAATGTTTTAACAAATATACATATATATAAATATATAAACCTAATAAAAAGTAAATTATTTTTGTTTTTAAGCTAAAACCCTTGATTTTACTGGTATAAATCGGAGTGAAAAGATTTAATCATTGAGCATAAACCCTCCAAACTGTCTGGAGCGTCGTCGTGTTCTACTTTACCAGTCTTTAAATACTCGGTTAAATTCTTCATGAAGTGATAATAGTCGGAGCCATGTTCGTAATCTGTACGGAAATAACAATACTCTTTGATAAAACCAGCCATTTGAATTATTCTTGAATGTTTATTACTGGTTGCTCTAATTGGTAATAAAGAAACCATTCCATTAACTAAAGGTGTCAACAGTTGTACATACATGCCACCCCCAAAATTAGATTCCACACGGCAATATTCTGGAAGATGTTTATTAAGTATTTCAGCACTCATTCCAACGTTGTCTTCCGTTCCTTTTGTAGTGTATAATACATCGTGAATATAAATCTTTTTACCTATTAAATAACCAATTGGAACTGAATGAGCATCTGTTCCCGTGTCAGCAATATCAATAAAAGCCAATTTTCCGCTAATTTCAGCCGTTTTAAGGTCGTTTCCGTTATAATAGTTCAAATCCTCTTTAGCAAACAAAAGTCCCTCTTTAGGTTTAGGATTTTGCATGTATTGAGTATCAAAAACAAATTCATTAATTCTTCTTAATTTATGAAGTTCTTCAATTGTATGTTTAAAGGACCAAAGAGCCGTTCCATCTGTTTTGATTACTGGTAATGAAACAACCTCCCATTCATTCGGTTCATTATCCATTAAATATCCACAAAGGTCGTTTGAGTGAAGCCTTTGCATAATTACAATGATTGGAGTATTTCGGGAATTTACACGGTTCCGAATAGTTGTATCAAATTTGTTATTAATCTTTTCGCGCACCGTTACAGAACCAGCTTCATCTGGTTTAATTGGGTCGTCAATAATAATTGCACCTCCAAAAGAGCTTATTGTATTCAGTTCCGTAAATTCGTCAATATCGTTTTCTTCCCTATCAACTTCTCCAGCTCCAAAACCTGTAACTTGACCACTGGCTGAACGTGCTAAAACTCCACCGCCCTCCGTTGTGTACCATTTATTTTTGGCTTTGGAATCCTTTTTAATTTGAACGTGTGGAAATAGTTGCTGGTATTCGTCCGAAAGGATTAAATCTTTGATTTCTTCGCTATTATCCAATGCAAGAGTATCTGAATACGATAAATGAATAAACTTTGCTTTCGGGTTAAACGTCAAAGCGTATGCAATGAAATTCTTTACAACTATTTCCGTTTTTGAATATCTTGGTGCGATGTTAATAATTAGCTTCTTTGTTTTGCCATCAATAACACGCTGTAAGGCTTTAAAAATTATTTCATGGTGTTCATTTAAAACAAACTTTCTTTGGCTCTTACCTTTAAAGAAATAACGTGTGAAAAAACTAAACGATTTTAAACACTTTAATTGAATTAAATGTATATCTGTTTCCTTATTCATAATTAAAACGGTAAATGCTTATTCTTTTCAAATACAAAATCATTCTTAATATCCTTTGTCATTGATTGAAGTTAATTCATTGTTTTACATTTTATGTGAGGGTTAGACATTAGTTATTCCTCACCTTGCAGACGCTCCGTAACATAATCCTTCACCATTTGTTTAATCGGTTCAGCAAATTCAACACGAACACGAAAAGCAATAGTTTTTGTTTTATAGTCCGCTTTTTTGCGTCCAGAAAGGGGGCGTTTGCCCCCTCTCGTTTCTTTTTTAACTTTAGACATTGTCTGACATTGTTGTTATTCCTTTGTTTGCCAATTCTCTGTATTCTTTTGCTTTTTGTTCTGCTTTGCTTTTTGTCCAGTTGCCATCTCTTTCGTTTAACCAAGTTCCGTTTAAGTATTTTACTACTCTAAAATCTCCATACTTTGCGTTTTGCTCTACTTTGAATGTTACGTTTGAAGTTGTCATTTTTTTTATTTTTTAGTGATATACTTAATTGCTTATCTGATACAAATATACAACCTATTTTGATAACTGCAAACTTTTTTCAAAGTATTTTTCAATTATTTTTAAAATAGTTTCTAACTGACTGAAAATCAACACTTAAAAATAAGGCTGTGAAACTCAAAACTCCTCATCCAGCTCTTTAGAACGCTTTTTAAGTTCCTCCAGTGTTAACGGTTTTGAGTTGTGATTTACATTGTTATTTTCGCTTTCAATGTACTGCATTGATAGTTTCTTTAACTCCTCTGGAGTGGCAATCAATTTCATTAAAGCCATTTGTAGTGCTGGAGCATTTGATTTATACCACTTTGAACGCATTGAAACCTTTAATTCTGTTCTGTTTACAGTTAAAAGTTCTTTTAGTTCTTCCATTTCTTCCGAATTAGCTGGAAAAAACTCATAAAAAGTTGAAGTTGCGCAAGGTAAAAAAGAAACAATATCGTCCACAAAAAATAATTTGTGTTGCACTATCATTTCTTTTGCTTGTTTTAATATTTTGTTTCTATCGTATGCCATTACTCAAAGTCTTTAGTTACTTCTCCGTTACGTTTTATTGTAAGTGTCGGGTCAAGTTTTATCATTCGCTTTACTATTACATCGCAATACTTCGGGTCGTATTCAATTACTCGTGCCTTGCGTTTTATTTGCTCACAAGCCACCATTGTAGTTCCACTACCTCCAAATGCATCTATTACAATATCGCCTTGTTTAGAACTGTTTTCTATTTGATAAGCAAATATTCCAATTGGCTTCATTGTAGGATGCTCTCCGTTTCTTTGAGGTTTATCCCACTCAATAATGGTTGTTTGTTTTCTATCTGAATACCATTTATGACTATCTCCTTTTAACCAACCATATAAGCAAGGTTCGTGCTTCCATTGGTAATCTTGTCTTCCCATTACCATTGTATTTTTTACCCAAATTAACTGTTGCTTTAAAAGCCAACCTGAATCTACCATCGCCTTTCCAAAGTTTATAATTTCCGATGAAGCGTGCCAAACATAAATCGCACCACCTTTTTTTACTACTGTAGTTAATGCTGTATAAAAATCATATAAGAATTTATAAAAATCATCATTCCCCATCGAGTCATTTTCAATAGTAAGAGCTTCTTTAGTTTTGCCTTCATAAGCAACATTATACGGTGGGTCGGTTACAACCATATCAGCAAATTCTCCTTGCATTAGTTTTTCAAAAGTATCTGTTTGTGTACTATCTCCACAAAGTAAACGATGTTCTCCAATTTCGTAAATGTCTCCTAAAACGGTGATAGGTGTTTCGGGAGGCGTTGCATCAAAATCATCTTCTTCTGCTTCTAGTACTTCGGGATTAAAGTCAACGGGTAAATCCAATCCCCATTCTTCCAATTCTTCTTGATTCCATTCATTTGCAAGTTCACTCCAATCGTGTTCTCCAAAGGAAACATTATCCTTGATTGTGTAAGCTTTTAGTTTTTCCACTGATGTTTCAATTGGAAGTATTTTTGTTGGAACTTCTTTTATTCCTAACTCCTTACAAGCTTTTAAGCGCATGTTCCCACAAATAACTACTAATTCTCCGTTATTATCGTATGCAATAACCTCACGAAGCCCAAGCATTTCGGGGTCGTCTTGCAATGATTTTTTTAATTTAAGAAATTTATCGTCCTTTAAAACTCTGGGATTTCTTGGAAGTCCTTCAATTTGACCTGTATTATTTACAAGTTTTGAGATTTTAATTAATTCAATTTTCATATTTTAACATTTTTCCTCCGTATGTTTCTGTTTTATAATGACACTCAACACATAATGTTCTACCATTATCGATATTAAATCTTAACTCTTTATGTTTTGAAAATGGTTTTATATGGTCTGCATGTATTTTTAATCCTTTTTTATTACACTCCTGACATGTAAAGTTATCCCTTTCAAACACTTTTGTTCTCCATTCTTTGTATTCAGGTGTTTTTCTTTGTAATTCATTTTCAGTTGAAACACCACCCAACCAAAAATTGCATTTATCGCCTGACCTTTCAGGAAATTTCATTCCTTTTGTCCCCTTTGGGTGTTCTTTGCCCTCCCACATTTTCACTCCTTTATTCCAAGCTGGTTTTCCAATTTTTGCAAGTGACATTTTTTCTTTTACTTCTGGAAGTGCTACATTGTAAATAGCTGAACATTTTTTACTGCAAAACTTTGGAATTCTTGATTTACAGCCTTTATTGCTTTCAAATTCATTATTACAATTCTTACAGAAATATTTTTTCATGCCCAAATATACAAAATAAATACCATTTATTTGCTAAGAAGATTTTGGATTATATTGAATAGTAAATTAAATCGATTAACCAGTAAAAAATACCAACTGCGATAACTCGAATTAAACTGGATTTCATTTCTTTTTTATCAAAAAGGAATTTTTGTATTGTTGTTCCGGCTACATGTGGAAGAACTAAAAGCGTTATTCTGTCAAGAATAAATACGCAAAACATAATTGGAATAATGAAAAGTCCAATCGTTATTTTTAACCATTTTTTATCTTTCATTTTGAAGTGTTTTAAGGCAAATTTAGTAAAATTATTTAATAAGGTGTTTTAATATTCCCAAAGTGGCTTCTGCGTCACCAATTGCCCTGTGTGGGTTATTGTTTACAACCTCAAAATGTAAACAAACAGCTTTCAAAGAATGTGAACCTAAACTTGGGAGCAACATTTTAGCCATTTTCATCGTGTCAAGGCATTCTAAAAAATCAAAAGGTTCATCCGAATAATTCTCAATCAAATAATCAACCCATTTAAAATCAAAGTTGCTGGAGTTATGACCACAAAAAGATTTCGCATTATATTTTTTAAGAATCTGAATTAATTCACTTAAAACAAATCCAATTTCCTTTCCGTTTTCAATGTCTTTCATTAAAATATTATTCACTTGCATGGCACCAAATTTATAACTGCATAATTCATCACTTCCAATGCGTTTGTACGGCTTTATAATTGCCTCGTAACGCTCCAGTTCATTGAACTCTTTATCAACGATAATAACTCCTATTTCGCAAATAGCGTTTTTTTCTTTGGCGAATCCTCCTGTTTCAATATCAATTATTGCAATGTTTACTTTTCCCATAATTTTAAAATCCGTTTTGCTGTGATATTAACCCGTCATTGATTCTGTTTAGAATCCAATTGAGTATAAAATTAATTGCTGTTTTCATCTTGTCCCGTTTAATTCTTCGTAAAATAACCTTTTACCATTTTCAAGCTCTGTTAAGTTTAAATCTGTTTGCTCTTTGTACTCAAATACCTTTTTTTGCTGTTTTTCTTTGATTTGCGGAACGTTTACCTTTATTCTTATAAATACTATCACTCCAAGTAAAATAATAAAGCTAATAAACACTATCACGCTTTTTTTAAATTGTTCGTCTAAGTTCATGTTATTTGTGTAAAATGATGAAAAAGAAAAATATCGCCCAAATAACCATCTGGAATAAATGGGCGATTACTGTTAATAATGGAACTTTCATTATTTTAATGCTTTTTTAATTGCTTTTTCAAGATATGGAAGGTTCATGATTTTACTCGCTTTAATACATGCGTTTAATAATTCTTTTGAGGTTAAAATCAACTGCATATTTGCTTTCATTTCTTCTGTTGAAACATCTGCAATTTCTCCACCCCAGCAATCAATAAAACTACCTCTTTTATCCGTGTTTAAAGAAATACATCTATCACTTTTAGTTGCAATTTTCCATTTTCCTTTTGTTCCTTTAAAATCTTTAACTTCCATAGTTTTTTTTTTTATCAGTTAATTAAAATGATGTACTAAATTCTAAACATTCAATTTCGTTATTTGCCAAAAGAGTTAAAAAACTATTGTTTGCATCTGTTTGGCTTCTTAACCATAACTTTTTTGTATCTGTTACAGTTCTAATTCCAATTGATTTTAAACCTTGCTTTTCAAGTGCTAAAATTTCAGTTCCAAAACTTTGTAAAGTATTGTGAGCTGTTTGTCTTTTAAAAGTTACAATTCTCAAAATATCAATATTTTTTAATTGCTCCTTGTTTGCTTTGCACCAAGTCTTAAATTCTTCTGTTGTCAAATTAAATTTCATGTCTCTTTGTTTTGTTACACAAATATATATATAATAAACTATATAAAACAAATAAAAATGAAATTATTTTAAAATATTTTTAATTCCCTTTGCAATTTTCTGAATAGAAGCTGTTGAAATCCCACTTTCAGCCCTCATAAACTTGTTTATAATTGCTGGATGAATACCAGCTTCAACCGATATTTTGCACTTTGTAACCTCTCCAGACTTGGTAACTGTTGAAATTACACCTCGTAATTCCTTTTCAATGTTTTCACAGAAATTTATTTTTTCTTGAATTGTCATTTTGTTTGTTTTAAAATGGCTCCAGTTTGTTTTTCTGGAGCCTTGTTAATAATTATTATTTAAAAAGGTAAATCGTCCTCTGCTGTTTCCGTTGCAACTGTTTCTACTGTTGGAATATTTGCAACCTGTTCTGCTTCATGGTTGTTTCTTTCAACTTGATTTAAGCCTTCAATTCTCCAAGCGTCTAAGGTGTTGAAATACTTAACTTCTCCAGTTGTAGGGTTAACCCATTCACGACCTCTTAAATTAAACGAAACCTCTATCAAATCGCCTTGAACAAAGCTGTCTAATAAATCAACTTTATCTTGTGAAAGCTGAAAGCTTATGTCTTGTGGATATTGACTTTGGTCTGTTATTACCAAGTCCCTTTTCGAGAATTTCTCTGTTACATTTATTGTTTCTCCAATAAATTTTACTGTTCCGGTTACTTTATACATTTTTCTTTGTTTTAAGGTCGTTTTCACTTCTATACTGGTTCTCTTGTTTAACCAGTTCCCAATTAGGGAATTTCCCCTGTTTTAAATTAAAAAAACCATTTGCCCAATATTTGTTTCCTCGCAAATAAGCTTTTAAATGTTTCTTTTCCGAATTTCTTTCTTTTTTATTAAGAAATCTTGACGTTTTTCCAAGAAATTTTCTTGGTGCTTTTTCTTCAATTACAATTGCTTTTGACATTTTACTTTTATTTATTAATTAAAATCTATAATACATCGGTAATTCTAAACTAATTATTCCGAGTTGGTTGTCGGCTTCAGCTGAATAACCTTTGTAAACACATGAATCCAAAGATTCTTTTATTTTAGTCATGTAGTAAATCAACTTGTCATCAACAAACTGCCAATCATCCATTTGAAATTCATAAAGAGTTACATTATACGGAGCAACTTTTTCAACTGCTAACCAGTAATAAGATTCCATTTTTTCAACGGCTCCAGATTCAATTGCTCCTTTCATTTGCATAACAGCTTGGATTGGATATTCTAAATTCGCAACATCTTTAGCGAATGCTTTTGGGCTTCCGTCTTTTGTTGTTTTTATATCAATGATAATTCCTTTTCCGTTCTTTCTTAAATCTGGTCTTGACTTGCATTTTAATCCAGTTTTTTTGTCTGTCCAAAAATAACTTTCTTGATAAGTTGTATTTTTAAGAACTTTCTGAATTGTGGCGTCCCTCATGCAACTTTGAAGCATTTCATGAAGTGTTTCCATGCTTTCAACTCCTGTCTTTTCTATAACGTATTTTGAACCGTTTAAAATACCTTTTTTCCATTCTTGGTTAATATTGGAAGTAATTCCTTTTGTTTGTTCTGGACGATTTTCAACATCAAAAATAATTACCTTTTCATCAAAAAACCTTGTTCCATTTATTGAATCCAAAAGCGCAATTTCAAAAACATTTCCGAAATCAAAGTGACTTTTTCTTTCACTTGGTTTTGTTCTTTGTAAATTAAAATGAGCCATTGATTTAATTCCCTCTTTTACACTTGAAGCTGAAACAAATTCTTTGTCAGCGTGGTAAACGTTTATATCCATATCCAAATGGATTCCTTCTGTTATTTTATTCTGTAACTCCATTATGATTGTTTTTTTCTTTTAAAAGTGAATTATAATTAATTTGATTCCTTCTGGAAACATCTTTTCCAAATAGCTTCCCGAACTTATCACAAGCGTCTTTGATTGCGTATGTTTCAGCACTTGGAACAGCTTTCTGAACTCCGTCTGCTTTTGCGTGGTTCCAATCCATCGCTCCAGCACCTTTGTCGGTTTGGATTGCTTGTGCTCCAACTCCATCTTGCCAGTCTATTTCATTTGTTACTGGGTTTGTTACATAAACACGAACAGTTACGACCATTGAATTTGCAACCTGTTGAACGTTTTTAACTTCAACCCACCACTTTCCGAAAATTCGTGTTAAAAGATATTCAACCCTTTCAATTGGTAGGTATTTATATCCTTGAATCATTGGGTGGTTTACTAGCCAATCTTCTGGAGGAGGTTGGTTCAAAAGAACCATTAAACCGTTCTCTTTTAAGTCCATTTCTGTATCAGAAATTAAATCTGAAAGCTTTGGAATTACTTTTACTGCATTTGTCATAGTGAATTTATTTATTTATGTTTATTGATTACTTGTTTTGAACACGTTTCCAAACGTGTGAAGTTCGTTTTCGTCGTCCTCGTCTTCAACCGTAAATGTGAAAACCGTGTGAAATTCTCCTTGTGCTTTGTTTGGGAATGGAAACCTAATATCCATGTCTTTGTTAAAGTCGTTTTCGAATTGCTCCGCTAAATGGTTTGGAATTGTGATTACTGCTTTCATAGTGTTTTTATTTGTTGTTGTAAGTATTGCACATTGCGATAAACTTTTTTCTCGATAGTTTTTTAAATTGCTCAATTGTCAATCCGTTTGCTTCTGCAATCTTTACCATTTTAGCGTTTAATTCTGATATTGTGCTTGTTGAAATCATAGTGTTTTTTTTCTTTTGTTATACAAATATATATATAACTTTTAATACAACAATACAAAAAATGAATTATTTTTGTTTTTTTATCAAATTTTTATATTTTTCAATGATTTCTTTTAATTCCTCCCTTGTGAATTTTTTGGTTTGATAAGCTTTTTCGCGCAAAATTATGAATTCCTCTGGTCCAATTAACTTTTCCAATTCAACCCCGTATTTTATAAGATTTCCGCTTAAATGGGTGTTGCAATATTCGCATTGAAGATGAACATTGTTTTCATTAAAACGAACGTTCCAGTGATTATTCGCATTAAAATAGTGACCAGCATTCTCCTTTTTAGCTGTGTTTTGGCATGAAATACAATTTTTTCCAGCATCGCGCAATCTTATCCACTGGTTAAAAACTTGTTGAGCCATTTTAATATAATCCTGAACAGTCAATAAATCCTTTTTTAATGCTGTTTTCCTTTGGTTCCAGTCTTTTTTTTCCTTTTGAACTTCCTTTTCCCTTGCGTATTCGGACAAGGCTTTCAAGCACTCGTCATTCTCAATGCAAAACTTTTGATTAAAATACTTCGGGGTGAATTTGGTATTACATTCTTTGCATCTCATTTTATTTGTGTTTATTGTAAAAAACTATAAATTCATTCCAACTGGTAAAAAATAAAGATTGATTTTTTCCAGATTCTACCAAATAAGGAAAGCAATCTAAAACAACAATAAATGAATCCTTTTTACAAAATTCGCTTTGAGTAAATTTAAAACCTAATTTTTTAAGATTTTCAGTTAGTTTAGATTTTGTCATGATATCAACTTACAGGTTTATTTTTAATTATTACCGCCATTAAAACGGACGGTTAACTTTGTGTTATGCTTAATTAGGATAAAATTTTTCCCACGCTCCTATGTTTAAAAAAGTGTTAATTGATTATTAATTGTATTAGTCCACTGCCACGCCATTGCATCAGCTATGCCTTGAAAAGTTTTACTTCTTAATGTTCTTCTTTGCTCGGGTGTTTTAGCGTCTTTCAAGGCTTTATAATACCACATCGGCATACGTTTTTTTTTGCCTTTCTTACTAGTAAATTCAAAAAATTCTCCTTTGTCTACTATTTCAGTATGTTTTAATTTAGGTAATCCTTTTAACCATAAGCAAGTACTTTTTTGTGCTTTATCTCCAAATTGCCATGGTTGTATTATTTGATCTGGTTTTCTCCATTTACCACTCATTATTCCAATCGGGTTCTCAATAGCAATTTTCGGTATGTTACAATTTGCTAATGCCATAAAAAACTCAATGCTTTTAGCCTGGCTACCGTCTGCAATTTTACGCTCGAAATGTCTTGCGCCACTTACTGCTAAATCTGTGCAAGGTGGAAAGCATATTAAAATATCCCAACCTTTATCAATCACCTTAAATATATCTTCTTGGTAATGCCATTCAGGATGTCCACCACTACAAGGCAATAAATCGCAACTAAATGCTTCGTGTCCTAATTTTCTTAATGCTATTGTAACCGCTTGGCTTTCTTCGCATCCTACTAATATTCTTATTTTTTTGTTTTCCATAATATCAACTTATAGGTTTATTTTTCTAGTGTGTTTATATCAACTGCCAATCCTTGCGGAATAAGTTCGAATATATCGAAGTGATATTGAAACAAAAACTCCATTATATAATACGGCATAGTCCTATTTGTATATTCAATTCTATCAAATGTAATACCTTTATCTTTCGAAGTATGTTCAACTAAACGATTACCAATAAAATTAAAATCAGTTACAGAATCCCCATACATTGCGTTTAATAATTCAATGTACTCATGACCATCTTCCATGTTTGTTTCAAGCTCTAAAAGAGGTCGAAGGATTGGTTTAAGTTTACAAACATCATAAGCGTATAAACCATCTGTTAATCGTATTCTTAACTCATGTGTAAATTCACAACCAATCATGGTTAAATTTTTTTGTATTATCTCATGGTGAAAAATCAAACCATAAGGCAAATAAGGTGCTAGGTGTTTTAGTTCTAGTTTCATAGTGTTTTTATTTTATTAAATATTTGTTTTACTGCAATTTTATAACATTCATTTTTCACCAAGTTTTCAACTTGTGCCGGAACACCAACTAAATCTAAAAAAGCTTTTTTCTTTGCAAAATCTTCTTTATTTATTGACTTTTGATTTTCCGTTTCAACTGTTTGTTTTTTTATGTTTTCAATTGCTTCAATTTTAATTTGTTTTTTATCCTCCAGACTGAAATAATCCTTATTTTCAAAAATCAAAGTATTATAAACAATTTTCGGACTTGTGATTCCAAAATCCAAAATTCCAGTTTTTTTGTATTCATTAAAAATTGGATTGATTACATTCTCGGTGAATTCTTGATTAGTTTTTAATAGTTCTGAATCTGTAACCTCTTTTTGAATTAAAGATTGTTTTTTTTGTTCAATCCTGTTTAGTTCTAAACCAACTTTGTTTCTGCTTTCTTTGTAAGCATTCATAATGTTACCAAAGTACAAAGGGGAAAAATTTCCATAATGGTTCATGTCAACTTGATACTGTTTTTTTATACCGAGTTCAAAAGCAACCTTTATTTCTTCAACCCTAAACGCTCCATAATTTGATTTTACAAAGTTAACCAGTACGATTGTTTCCGTTTTATTCGGCATTTGCTCTGTTTTAAGCCCTATTAAAGCGAAAACATACATAAATACAACAATTAAACTTTCATCGTTGGTTAAAGTGTTTATTTTAGTTCCCTCCGTTATTGCTTTCGCCACTTGCCATTCGTCCCCAGTTACGAAGTGCATCTTCTCGTCCTTGTGCCGTGTTATTTGGTTTTCCATTGTTTTTCGTTTTAAAGGTTTTTTCATTATTTGACCAAGTAATTAATCTTCTTTCATTTTCCCAAGTCCGTTCTAATTCAAATCTCATTTTTGTATTTGATTTGTTTGGCTCGGTCCAATATAAAAAAAAGTTATTTAAAAGGTCTTTTCCATAAACAGGTAAAAAAGAATTTAAAGTTTCAGCAAATTTTAATTTGCGGTCTTCAATACTAATTACTTTTATTTCCTTTGGTTTACTTTCCTTTACTTTACTTTCCTTTATAGTATTACTATCGTTATTCGATTGTAATACGTTCGTATCATTTTGTGTTTTGTTCCAACGTTTTTGTACTGATTCTCTTGCTTTTAGACTTTTTTCGTTTCGTTGGTCCAAACGTGATTGAACTGAAATACTTCCAAAATTACTACCGTCAATAACAAATAAATCA
>Ga0315277_10002007_pt1 | contig 28691 bp, 22 predicted proteins | sample YL17G05_15_MG_FD_203695 | JGI IMG/M metagenome (GOLD analysis project Ga0315277, IMG submission 203695) | Sediment microbial communities from Yellowstone Lake, YNP, Wyoming, USA - YL17G05_15 | ecosystem: Environmental > Aquatic > Freshwater > Lake > Sediment | place: USA: Wyoming | collected... | reverse complement strand
GGGAATGGGTGGGCGGGCTCCTGTTCCCCGCCCTCGGCGCTTGGTACGTCTGCGCGTTTTGGGGTAGGTTCCCCTGGTCCGTGTACGTCATCATGGCCGGGCCCCTCTTCCTCCTTGGGATTCTTTTCCTGTTCAACTGGCGCTACAGGACCGAGCTGCGGGCTCGTTCGTGAACTCGGAACAGATTTTGTTCGCCAACGCCGACACACGAAGGAGAGAGGAAAGGATCCCTCCCGCTTTCCGCGAGGGATAAGCGACGTCCCGCGCAACGGTCACACTCGACAGATGGGGCCACAAACCATCAGACTCCGCCTCAGACTCCGTAGTATGTGATATCTGCTCCCTGTCAGGAGATGAAGAACAAGGATCATGAAGAAGGCGCTATACCATATCATTCTTTGGGCTCCCCGGGCGCTCGGCCTCCCGCTGATCGCCTATGTATTCCTTCTTGTCCCAGGTCTCTTTCGTGATCGCTGCTGGTTCACGGACACACCCGTGGAAGAGATGATCCTTCTGATTCCCTCCCTCAATCTCACCGCGATATGGATTGTATCCTGGCGCAAGGAGGGGGTTGGCGGAATCCTGTTCACTGCCCTGGGAGCGCTGTTTGTGTGTGCGAACTGGGGAAAATGCGAGATGCCCGTTCTTCTCTTGATCATGGCCGGTCCATTGCTCCTGACGGGGCTGTCGTACCTGCTTAGTTGGTTCTGCGGGGCCGCGCGGCGGCGGGCCGCTTGATCCGGCGGCATTCCTGGCGCCACACGCCGCCACAGCCCCTGCAGTCCCCCCGTCCGGCCGAACACCCGCCGCAAATGGCGTTTTCCTGTTGCATTTCCAGCCGGTTTCCTCTGAGGATAGCCCAGGAAGAAAGAGTGGCGTGGGCGAACCCGGAAAACAGGAGTCCAGACATGGCTAGAATCGTGTACGGTGTTGCGGGCGAAGGCTCCGGGCATTCCTCCCGCGCCTCCGAGGTGATCGCGCACCTCGAACAGGCGGGCCACACCGTCCGCGCCGTCAGCTACGACCGGGGCTACCGCAACCTCCAGGGCGTCTGCGACGTTTACGAGGCCGCCGGACTGAACATTGTCAGCGAGGACAACCGGGTCCGCCCCATGCGGACCATCCTGCACAACCTCCGCAAATCCCCGCAGTTCATCGAATCCACCCGGGCGGTCCGCCGGGACCTCTTCGACGCCTTTCAGCCTCATTGCGTCTTCACCGATTTCGAGCCTATTACCGCGCACCTCGCCTGGTGGACCCAGACCCCGCTCGTCTCCATAGACAACCAACACCGCATGCGCTATATGGAGCATCCAATTCCGGAGGGCATGTCCCGCGACGCTTTCACCACGCGCTTCATCATCCGCCGAATGGTCCCCCGGCCCACCGCGGCCCTCATCACCACTTTCTACTTCGGCAGGCTCACCAGCCCGCGCGCCTTCGCCTTCCCGCCCATTCTCCGCAAGGCCATCCTCGACACCAGGCCCTCCCGCGGCGATCACATCCTCGTGTATCTCTCCTTCGGCTTCGAGAGTTTCATGGAGAACCTCCCGGCCTTCCCCCGAGAGCGTTTTGTCGTCTACGGCTACGACCGCCAGGCCATGGAAGGCAACATCGAGTTCCGGCCCTTTAGCCGCGAGACTTTTCTGCGCGACATGGCCGGCGCCAAGGCCATCATCACCACCGCCGGCTTCACCACGATCACCGAGGCCCTGCATTTCCGCAAGCCCATCCTGGCGCTGCCCATGGCCCACCAGTTCGAGCAGGAACTCAACGGCGTGCTCCTGGATTCGCTTGGGTACGGCATGAGCGAGCGCAACCCCGGCGAAAACACCGTTCGCGTCTTCCTCGACCGTCTTCCCGATTACCGCGAGAAACTGCGGGAATACCCCGCCGCAGACAACTCCGCCCTGTTCGCGAAGATTGATGAACTGCTGGCTGGGGGATTGAGTCTGTAGTCCGTAGTCCGTAGTCTGTAGGATGAAGGACTGCGGCGATAGTCTGTAGGGAGAAAGATGGAGACTCCAGGGTGGAGGGACGGAGAGTTCAAAGGGATTCGGGAGGATAGCGATGAGAGACCACACCAAACTCCGGGCGTTTGAACTGGCGGATGATCTCGTTCTTTCCGTGTACGCCGCCACAAGGCGTTTTCCGCGGGAAGAGATGTTCGGATTGGCCGCCCAGATCAGGCGGGCAGCGATCTCCGCGCCCTCGAACATCGTCGAGGGTTGCGCAAGGAACTCCGAGGCGGACTTTCTGCACTTTCTTGACATGGCTTACGGTTCTGCCCGCGAAGCCGACTATCAGATCGGTCTCGCTCATCGTCTGGGCTATCTGCCCGACGACGATTTCGCATCGCTCAGCGCCAAGAGCAAGGAAACCGGCAAAGTCCTCAATGGGCTAATCCGCTCTCTCCGCAAGCCCTAATCTCCGCCCTCCATCCTCCACGCCGCCGTCTCCAGCCTCGAGCCTCCAAACCAGAGCCTCCAGTCTTCAGACTACGGACTACAGACTACAGACTACGGACTACAGCCTATAGCCTACAGCCTGATTTCCTTGCTTTTCCCGCTCTCTCGCGTAGAATTCCCTTAGTAGCGTCAGTTTCGAAATGCCGGGGGATTATGTCCCGACAGGGCTTTCGAAAGGAGGCGGAACTATGGAGCGTCATCGAGTGAAACCGGGCAGCCGGGTCAATCTCACCAAGCTGGACCCAGAGGACACGAGCGGCTTCAAGGGCGGCAAAGGGCAAGGCCGCGAGCGGCTGCGAAGACTCAACCTTCAGCTCGAGGAGCTGCAAGAGACCCTCTACGCCGAGCACAAGCACAAGGTCCTGATCGTTCTCCAGGCCATGGACACGGGCGGCAAGGACGGCGCCATCCGCAAAGTGTTCGAGGGCGTTAACCCCCAGGGCGTGCGCGTGGCGAGTTTCAAGGCGCCCACGTCCGAGGAGCTGGATCACGACTACTTGTGGCGCGTGCACCAGCACACGCCCGGAAAAGGCGAGATCGTCATCTTCAACCGCAGTCACTATGAGGACGTGCTGATCGTGCGCGTGCACGGCCTGGCGCCCGAGAAGGTCTGGCGCAAGCGCTACGACCAGATCAACGCATTTGAGCAAATGCTGGCCGAGGAGGGAACAACGATCCTGAAGTTCTTCCTGCACATCAGCCGGCAGGAGCAAAAGGACCGCTTGCAGGCCCGGCTGGACGATCCTACCAAGCGATGGAAGTTCAACCCCGACGACCTCGAGGAGCGCAAGAGATGGAACGACTACATGGACGCATACGAGGAGGTTCTCAGGAGAACGAGCACCGACTGTGCCCCGTGGTACGTGGTTCCCGCCAACTGCAAATGGTACCGGGACCTGGTGATCGGCGCCGCGATCGTGGAGAAGCTGAAGGCCTTGCGTATCCGCTTCCCCGAACCCACCTTCGATCCGGCGGCCATTGCGATTGAATAGAATCCACCACGGAATACACCGAACACACGGAAAAGGGAATTCTTCAGTGTGTTCCGTGCATTCCGCGGTGACAAAGAGAAAAAAGGAAGGAAGGACAACATGCAATATCGTGAACTTGGGAAAACCGGAGTAAAGGTGTCGGAGATCAGCTTCGGCTGCTGGACGATGGGCGGTCTGAACTGGGTCAACGGCACCCCCAACGGCTGGGCCAACGTGGACGAGGACGAGATCGCCGCGGGCATCAAGGCCGCGCTCGATGCTGGGGTCAACCACTTCGACAACGCCGACGTCTATGGCAACGGCCGCGCCGAGCGGATGCTGGCCCGCGTGCTGGACCGGCTCGGCGTGCGCTCGACCGACCTCATCGTCGCCACCAAGGTCGGCCACTTCCCCGGCACCGCCGAGCACGCCTACGAGGCGGCCCACGTCCGCCACCAGTGCGAGCAGTCGCTCATCAACCTGAGGCGCGACTACGTGGACCTCTACTACTTCCATCACGGCGATTTCGGTCCGGACGACCGGTACCTCGAAGGCGCCGTCGAAGTGATGGACGCGCTGGTGAAAGAAGGCAAGGTCCGTATCAAGGGCCTGTCCGCGTACTCCGCCAAGGACTTCCTCCGCCTCGTGCCGGTGGTCCGCCCCTCCGCTTTGCAGAGCTGGGCCCACGCGCTCGACGACCAGTACATCCGCGCGGGATCCCCCGTGCAGGGTCTTATGGAGAAGCACGGCCTCACCTTTGTCGCCTTCAGCCCCCTGGCGCAGGCGCGGCTCCTGGACAAGTACGATCCCAAGAACCCGCCCGTTTTCGAGGAGGGCGATCATAGGCGCGGCAGGGATGCTTTCTCGGCCGAGGGCATCGCGGCCCTCAAGCCGAAGTTGGCGAAACTGAAAGAGCGTTTCGGCGCCACCACCGAGGACCTTGCGGCGGTCGCCCTGCAGTACGTTCTCGCGCACCCGCGCGTTGCGTGCGTGATTCCCGGTTTCCGCAACGAACGCCAGGCGCGCTGCAACTTGGCCGCCGAGGGCCGCGTCCTGAGCCCCGAGGACCTGGATTTCATCCGCAAGGCGCTGGCGTGAAAAGAAAGTGCTGAGGACTGAGTGCTGAGTGCTGAGGATTGAGGATTGGGGAGTGAGAGTTGGGGATTGAGGGTTGAGGGTTGGGGATAAAGTGCTGAGATAGGTGTCCATCTTATCGCCTCGTGGCGGAGAAAGTTGCCGTGATGAAGTCCGGAAAAAAGAGATCTCTCGCACCACCGCGCAACCTGTCCGTAGCGGCGGCAAAGACGCCCGTTCGGGCGTTGGGTAAGGAAATCCGCGAACTGATCCTCGCGGCCCGGGAGTCTGTCGCCCAGACGGTGAACGCCGGCCTGACCATCCTCTACTGGCAGATTGGCAACCGGATACGCTTGGAGCTTTTGAAGGAAACACGCGCGGAATATGGGGCGCGAATTGTCGCTACAGTGGGGCGACAATTGGAGAGCGAATTCGGACGTGGTTTCGGAGAGAAGAATCTGCGCAGGATGATCCAGTTCGCCGAGGTTTTTCCAGATATGAAGATTGTCGTATCACTGCTACGACAATTGGGCTGGACCCATTTTCTACGCATCATTCCCCTCAATGATCCGCTAAAACGCGACTTCTACGCCGAGATGTGCCGTGTCGAGCGATGGAGCACTCGAACGCTGGCGAAGAAGATTCAGTCCATGCTTTTCGAGCGCACCGCTCTGTCCCGCAAACCCGAGAAAACCATCGAAAACGACCTCAAACTGCTCCGGGAGGAAGACCGGCTCAGCCCCGATCTCGTGTTTCGCGATCCCTATCTTCTCGATTTCCTAGGTCTTAAGGACACTTACGCCGAGAAAGATATTGAAACGGCGATCCTGCGGGAGATGGAATTCTTCATTCTGGAGTTGGGCGCCGGCTTTGCCTTCGTGGAGCGGCAAAAGCGGATGCAGATTGACGACAGGGACTACTACCTCGATCTGCTTTTCTATCACCGCAAACTGCGCCGTCTCGTGGCGATTGACCTCAAAATCGGGGATTTCGAGGCTGGCGATAAGGGTCAGATGGAACTCTATCTGAACTGGCTCAAGCGTTACGAATGCGAACCGGACGAGGCGGAGCCGCTGGGAATCATCCTCTGCGCGGGTAAAAGCCAACAGCACGTGGAGCTGCTCGAACTGGCAAAGAGCGGCATCCACGTGGCTAGCTATTGGACAAAGGTATTGCCCAAGAAAGAGTTGGAGCGAAAGCTGCGCGAGGCCATTCTTCACGCCCGCGCCCGGTTGAGCACCGGACAATTGAGCGTGGAGTAATCATGAAGAGCGAATAGCCCCTGGACTCAGAATCCGAGTCGAGCGAGATAGCTCTGTAATGGCAGGTGTTGCCTGATGCGTCTTCGAATCTCCATCGTCATCCTTACCAGCAACCGGGCGCGCTTGCTCGCGGACTGTCTCGCCGCGCTCGAGAACCAGACGCGACCCCCGGACGAAATCCTGATCGTGGACAACGGATCCACCGACGGCGCCCGCGCAATGCTGTCCCAGCGCGCGCAAGAACCCGCCACCCCCTCCGAAGCCTCCCCGCTTCTCCCGTCTCCTCAGGCAAGCCGCCTCCGCCACCCCGCCCCCGCCGTCCGCGTGATCCAAGGCCCCCGCGCGGGCGGGTGGGCCGCGGCGCGCAACCTGGGTGTGCGCGAGGCCGGCGGCGACTGGGTGGCTTTCACCGATGACGACTGCATTCCCGCGCCCGACTGGGTGGCGCGCATCGAGTCCCTCGCTTTCGAGGGATGGGATACCGTCGGCGGCCAGGTCGAGCCCGCCGAGCCGCTGCCCTGGCCCTGGTGGTGGCACCCCGACATGTCCTGGTGCGTGGGGTTGACCCCGCCGGGAATCAAGGAGGCGGAGGCGGGAGCGGTGCACTACGGCCAGACCGCCAACTGGGCTTCGCGCCGCGACCTGCTCCTTCAGGAGCCCTTCCAGGAAATCGCCGCCACCTTCGACGGAGGAGCCGCCATCTACCAGGCCGGGCGCGAAGACGCCGAACTCTGGCGGCGGCTCAGGCAGAAGGGCTACCGGGTCCGGTTCGATCTTAACCTCCGCGTGGGGCATCGGATCGGTCTGGACCGCCTGCGGTTCAAGCAGGTGCTGCGACGCGCGTGGCTGGACGGCGTGGCCCTCCAAAGGCGGCAACCCAACCACGAACTTCTGGCGGCCGCCGTGAACACTTGGGTCGGCCTGCCTGGGGACCTGCTGTTCGTAATCTGGCAAGGCAAAGTGGCTCCCTGGCGTGAGGTGGGCTGGAAACTCGTCTGGGCCGCGCGCCAAGCGGGACAATGGGGAGAAACGCTCCGCTGCGAAGGCTTCCCGCGGACCGCCCTGCGCCTCGCTGTGTTCAAGATACTGAACATAACCCGCCGCTCGATCGGATGCGCCAAGCGGATATCCCGCCGGATCGGCGTCCGAATCGCCCGCCCGCCCCGCGCCTGCCGAGCCCGCATCCGAAATCCCCGACGCGTCGCGGTGGCCGCCGCGGGCTATCTCGGCGACATGATCCTGCTGCACCCGTTCCTGAGCGGCCTCAAAAGTCAGCGGCCCGAAGTCCGTCTCTCGCTTCTCACCAATCGGATCGGCGAGGAAGTCTACCGCCACGACCCCGCCATTGACTGCCTCGCCCTCCTGGACCAGAATCCCCACACGCTCCGCGCTGTCCTGCGCCGCGAGCAGCCCGAGATGATTCTGGTCCCCTATTTCTACGATCTAAAGCCAGGCCCGCTCTACGCCTCGCCCAAGACCCGCGTGGCAACCTTTGAGGAGGAAGTAGGATTCACCCGAAGATGGTGGTACGATCTGGCCGACCGCCGTGTCCCGAAACCGGCGGGCGTGCACGAAGCCGTCAACCTCCGCCATCTCTTCCACGAGGCGGGATTCGACGGGAACCTGCCTTATGTTTCACCCGCGTTTCTTCCCGAAGAACTCGAGAGTGTTGGCCAGACCTTGCGCGACCGCGGCCTGTGCAGGGACAACATGGTGCTCCTGGCGCCCGGCACCGGACGGGCCAACAAACTCTGGCCCCAGGAGCGGTGGGCGGAAATCCTGCGCTACCTGACCGAGGAGTTCCACCTTAGGGTAGTGTTCGTCGGCGCGCCTTCCGAAGAGGCCCTTTGCCAAAGCATCGCCGCGCAGGCTTTGGGGACGGGAAACGCCAGGACCGGAAACGCCCCGACGAAGGGCGGAGCGGAACCGGAAACTGCGAAGGTCGGGAGGAATGGCGGAGCGGAACCGGAAACTGCGAACGTCGGGAGGAAGGACGGCGCGGAACCGGAGACGGCGAAGACCGGGAGCGGGGGCGGCGCGGAACCGGAGACTGCGAAGGTCAGGAGGGAGGGTGGCGCGGCGCAGGTGATCGTCGAGTGCCGCCTCAGCATCCGCGAGATGGCGCTCTGGATAGCCGAAGCCCGCCTTGTCGTCTGCGTGGACAACGGCGTCAAGCACCTTGCCGTTGCCATGGACACGCCCAGCCTCGCCCTTTTCGGCCCTTGCGACGAACGCCAGTGGGGCGCGATCCGCAACCCCCACAAACACGGCGTGGTGCGCGGCTGCGCCTGGAACCTCACGCCCGAGGAACGCGTCGGCCTGCCCGAAGACCATCAGATGCGCTGCATCACCACCCACCAAGTCCGCAATGCCCTCAACGAGATGCTCACCGAGCACTAGCATGAGCAGGCTTGAGTCCTGAGTCTTGAGTCCTGAGTGCTGAGTCCTGAGTCTTGAGTCCTGAGTGCTGAGTCCTGAGTCCTGAGTGCTGAGTCCTGAGTCTTGAGTCTTGAGTGCTGAGTCCTGAGTGCTGAGTCCTGAGTCCTGAGTGCTGAGTCCTGAGTCTTGAAACTGGAGGTTGTAGGCTGGAGGCTTTAGAGCAGTTTAGCTTTTCTCGTATCCACGGGCACGATTTTATGGGAGAGGAGATTTGCGACCCCGCGCGGGGATGTGAAAAGTACGCTGAAAGCGTTCCAGATCAAAGCCCAGGGTCGCGCAGCCACCCTGGGAAAAGGAGCCCGCCAGCAATTCCAACTCTGTAGGAGTTGCATAATACAGAACATGGAACCCCTACCAGGGTTCGCGTGAAAAAACTCACCCCCCTTTCCCAGGGTGGCGCTTCGCTGACTCTGGGCTTTTGTATGGAACCGCGTTGCGGTTCACGGGAGTATTTCTTGATCTCTGGCGAAACTGGCTCCAATGAGGCGGACACGTATCAAATTAAACTGCTATAGGCTGTAGGCTGGGCCCTTCAGCACTCAGTCCTCAGCACTCAGCACTCAGTCCTCTCTTCTCAGTCCTCTCTTCTCAGTCCTCAGCACTCAGCACTCAGCACTTTCTTCTCAGTCCTCTCTTCTCAGTCCTCAGCACTCAGCACTCAGCACTTTCTTCTCAGTCCTCTCTTCTCAGTCCTCAGCACTCAGCACTCAGTCCTCAGCACTCAGCACTTTCTTCTCATCCCCCGCCGCCCGAAGCGCTGGCCGCACACTGGTCTTGACTCGTTATTTGTGGGTGTGGTATTCTTGCCGCGTTCGGGTTGAAGCATGGGTCCATCTGCCGCCGGGGTTGCGCGGGGCGGCAAGAGGAGGCGAAGATGAAAGCGCGATTCCTGAGGGCCAGGCAGACGGGCCAAACCATTCTCCCGCGCGCGAAGCGGGCGATCCAAACGATTCTCCCGCGTGCGAAGCGGGCGATCCGGACGATCCTTTCGGGGGCGAAACGGGTCATTCTCCCGGCGATCCTGACGATCCTTTCGGGGGCGAAGCGGGTCATTCTTCCGGCGATCCTGGCCGCGTTGTGTTTGGGCGCATCGGCCCCCGCCGAGGACCTTCCCTCCGTTCCCCGAAAGGACCTGTGGGTGACCAACGGGGCGGTGGACAACATCGTTCGGGACGGAAACACGATTTATATCGGGGGAAGATTCACGCGAGTCGGCCCGCGCACGGGATGCGGTGTTCCCATTGATACGGTGTCGGGGAATCCCGTCGCCTCCTATCCCGAGGTGAACGGGCCTGTCTACGCCTGCGCCGCGGACGGATCGGGCGGCTGGTACATCGGCGGGGAGTTCACCTCCGTGGGCGGCGTCGCGCGCAACCGCATCGCGCATATTCTTTCGGACGGTTCCGTGGATCCCATCTGGAATCCCGACGCGAACAACCAAGTCAACGCTCTTGTGGTTTCCGGCTCGACGGTATATGCGGGGGGCGTGTTCACCTCGATCGGCGGCCAGGCCCGGAACCGTCTCGCGGCGCTCGATACGGCGATGGGTTTAGCCACCGCCTGGAATCCCGATGCGAACGGCACGGTCCTGGCCCTCGCGGTTTCCGGCTCGACGGTTTATACTGGAGGCATTTTCACCTCCATCGGCGGGCAGGTGCGTAACTACATCGGGTCGCTCGACGCGGCGACGGGCCTAGCCACCGCCTGGAATCCCGACGCGAACAGTTCTGTTAGTGCTCTCGCGGTTTCGGGGACGACGGTCTATACGGGGGGCTTTTTCACCTCGATCGGCAGCCAGGCGCGAAACTATATCGCGGCGCTCGACGCCGTGACGGGTGCCGCGACGACCTGGAATCCCGATGCGAACATGAATGTCTATGCCCTCGCGATTTCCGGTTCGACACTTTATGCTGGAGGCAATTTCTTCAGGATCGGCGGGCAGCCGCGGAACTTTATTGCGGCGCTCGACGCGACGACGGGCCTGGCCACGGCCTGGAACCCCAACGCGAACCAACTGGTCTACGCTCTTGTGGTTTCCGGCTCGACGGTCTATACGGGGGGCTGGTTCACTTCGATCGGCGGGCAGGCGCGGAATTATATCGCGGCGCTGGACGCGACGACGGGCCTGGCCACGGCCTGGAATCCCGGCGCGAACGGTTATGTTCGCGCTCTCGCGGTTTCTGGCTCGACGGTTTTTGCGGGGGGCGATTTCGCCTTGATCGGCGGCCAAACGCGCAACAATATCGCGGCGCTCGACGCGATCACGGGCGCCGCCACGGCCTGGAATCCCAACGCGAACGACTTTGTCTTTGGCCTCGCGGTCTCCGGCTCGACGGTCTATGCGGGGGGATTCTTCACCTCGGTTGGGGGGCAGGGGCGGAACCGGATTGTGGCGCTCGATGCCACAACGGGCGCGGCCACGGCCTGGAATCCCGACGCGAACAACACTGTCTGGGGTCTCACGATTTCCGGCTCGACGGTCTATGCGGCGGGCAATTTCACCTCGATCGGAGGTCAGGCGCGGAACCGTCTTGCGGCACTCGACGCGACGACCGGAGCCGCCACTGCTTGGAATCCAGACGCGAACCAAGATGCCGCTGCCCTCGCGGTTTTCGGCTCGACGGTCTATGCGTGGGGCGATTTCCCCTCGATCGGCGGGCAGGCGCGGCCCTATATCGTGGCGCTCGACGCGACGACCGGTGCAGCCACCTCGTGGAATCCCAATGCGAACGGCTGGGTCCATGCTCTCGCGGTTTCCGGCTCCACGTTCTATGTGGGGGGATATTTCACCTCAATTGGCGGGCAGGCGCGGAACTATATCGCGGCGCTCGACATGACGACAGGCTTGTCCACCGATTGGAATCCTAATACGAACGGCATTGTCCGTTCTCTCTCGCTCTCCGGCTCGACCGTCTATGCGGGGGGCGATTTCACCTTGATCGGCGGGCAGGCGCGGAACTATATCGCGGCAATCGACGCGACAACGGGCCAAGCGACGGCCTGGAATCCCGGCGCGAACAACCAGGTCTCTGCCCTCGCGGTTTCCGGCTCGGCAGTTTATGCGGGGGGAGCTTTCACCTCCATCGGCCCTCTGGCTCAATCCGGGATCGCTCAATTCAGCGTCGCGCCCCGAATCGAATCCGTCATCTATAACGACCTCGACGACGACGGCACGGTCGAGGCGGGCGAAACTCTGACACTCGTGATGAACCGCGCGGTCACGATCAACGCGCCCGCCATCACGCAAAGCGACTTCTACCTCTGCGTCCAGGGCGATTCGCTCGGCGGCGCGGGATTCAGCGCTGCGCTGAGTCCAGACAACGCCCGCCATATCGTCCTCACCCTTGGCGCGAACCCCGTTCTCACGCTCGCGGGAGCCGCGAACCCTACGGTTACCGCGCCCGGCAGTCCCTCGGGCCTCGACTTCTCTACAGGCCTCACCCTCGGCGACGTCCGCTCCGCCGAGGACGGTATGCCCGCCGAGGCGGGCGGGCAGCCCGGCGTGGACGATTCGGCGGTGGATATCCTCTTCACCTGCGTGACAAAAACGACGGCCATCCCGGCGGCCTCGGGCGGCACGGCAACCGTGGCGAACTCGCCCGATGCCGCCTACACGCATCACGCGCTCGCGATTCCCGCCGGGGCGCTCTCGCAAAACGTCTCCATTACGATGCGACCGCCCCAAGTCAACCTCGGCGTCCTCAACGCCGTTCAGATTGACGTAGTCGCGGCGGGTGGCGGCGGGGCGGGCGGAGCGATCAAGACCAAGGCCGCGGGAGAAAGCAGGGCGGGCGTCTCGCCTGCGATGCCTCAAACCGTTTTCCAAGAAACATTCTTACCACGGAATACACGGAACACACGGAAAGGGAGTTCTTCCGTGTCTTTCGTGTCTTCCGTGGTCAAACGAAAAAAACAGATCCAATCCTCCAGCGATCCCGCGCTCTCCCACCCCGTCACCCTCACCCTCCAGTACAAGGACAGCGACTACGACGAGTCGGCGGGCCAAGTCGAGGCCTCGATGCGCATCCACCAGCTCGTCCTGAATCCCTCGAGCGCCTACGAGTGGATGCCGCTGCCGCCCGCCCGCCAGAACCAGAGTTTCGATAACACCGTCTCGGTCCAGCTCGACACGCTCAATCCCTGCGGCGACGTAGGAGAAATCCGCGTGTTTGCCGTCCTTCCCGGCTGGACCATCGAGCCGATCAAGGCGCACGTCCGGCCCGACTCGGGAGGAGGGGGCGGCTCGGTGGTGATCCAGCCGCGTCCGGCGCCCGGCGGCGGCAGCGCCTCCCTCATCCCCGGCGCCAACGGCGACTACCGCCTCCACCGCATCGAAATCCCGAACTATGCGGTTACCACCGAAACCGACCCCGACCGCATCACGATCGAGATCACGCCGCCCACGCTCCTGCACCGCCTCTCGCCATCGGGCACGTCCTTCCCATCCGCGAGCAGCGCGCTTCTCGTGGTGACGGCGCGCAACGCGGCGGACGCGCCCGTAGCTTTCACGTCCCCCGTCAACCTGCGCGTGCAGTTCATGGATGGCACACAGAACGCTTACGGCGACCTGGTGAGTTTCCAGAGCCTCGGCGGCCCGGCGGCGCGCATGCGGGTCGCGCGGGACCAATGCGCCGGCCCAGGCGTGGATTTCGCCCTGGCCGGCGGCGTGAACCAGACCGTGGATCTGACTTCGCGGACCGTCGAGGCGTTCGGTGTCGTGAACCTCACCGATTCGACAGGCGAAGGCATCTGGGGCGCGGTGATTGACCCGAGCCTTGCGCCAGCCGTTCCTCCGCCTCCCGCTCCATCCTTACCGCGCGCCGTCGCAATCGGGCGCGACGCCATCCAGTGGGCCTGGCAGGACAACTCGACCACCGAGACCGCCTTCCGCATCTACTGCGGCCCGGGCGCGACGGCCCCCAGCGTCTCCTGCTTCACCACCGCCGCTGACGCGACCCAATGGACGGCCGCGGGCCTCACGCCCGGCACACAATACGCTTTCCAGGTCTCAGCCTACTCCGTGGAGGGCGGCGAAAGCCCCAAGACCGCCACAATCACCGCCTGGACCCTCGCCGCGCCACCCACCCCCTCCGAGGCCGCCGCGCAAGACCGTTGGGTCTTGTACGACTAGCGCATCGCACCCCGCCCAACTAAAGACGGGAGGGGGTTCAGTCCTGAGTCTTGAGTCCTGAGTCTTGAGTCTTGAGTCTTGAGTCCTGAGTCCTGAGTCTTGAGTCTTGAGTCCTGAGCCCCACGTGTCGAGGGTGTACTATGGAGTGTCTATAGAGTAGTCGGTGCTGAATAAGGACTTTGCATGTTGATTTTGCCTGACATGAGACGGGCCTTTGTGTTAAGGAATTGCAGGATTTGACCCCACTCCCCGGAGAAACCCTGCAATATGAAACCTCTCATCAGCCAGCCCAATCCCGCTCAGTCCGACATGTTCCGTCCGCGCCTGCGCGACATCATCAACCCCGACCACCCGCTCGTCAAACTCGCCGACGCCGTGGACTGGCGGGTCTTCGAGCAAGACGTCAAGCCCTTCTTCAGCCACACGGGACGCCAGGCCAAGCCCGTGCGTCTGATGGTCGGCCTGCAGTACCTCAAGTTCGCTTTCAACCACAGCGACGAGAGCGCGCCGGCCGTGTGGGTCGAGAACCCCTACTGGCAGTACTTCTGCGGGGGCGTGTTTTTCGAGCACATCCCGCCCATTGATTCCTCGTCCATGACGTACTGGCGGGCGTACCTGAAGGAAGCGGGCGTGGAGGAGATGCTCGCCGAGACGATTCGGACGGGGCTGCGGGGCGGGTTCATCAAGCCGTCGGACATGCAGCGGGTGAACGTGGACACGACGGTTCAGGAGAAGAATGTGCGGTTCCCCACCGACGCGCGTTTGTTGGACCGTTCGCGGGAGCGGCTGGTGAAACGGGCGCGGGCGCGGGGGATCGTTTTGCGGCAGACGTACAGCCGGTTGGGGAAGCGTGCGCTTCGCAAACAATCCGGTTACGCGCACGCCAGGCAATTCAAGCGGGCGCGGCGGGAGGAGAAGAGATTGCGGACAGGCTGTGTGGTTCGGGACATCGAGCGGAAGTGCAACGGAGCGGCGGGGGATTTGAGCGGGGAGTTGGAAAAGGCGCGCCGCCTGCTGACCCAAAAGAGAACGGACAGCAACAAGTCGTACTCGCTGCACGAGCCGCGGGTGGAATGCATCGCGAAGGGTAAGGCGCACAAACGGTACGAGTTTGGTTGCAAGGTGGGTTTCGTGTCGCCGGCGAAGTCGAACTGGATTCCGGGGGCGCGGGCGTTTCACGGCAATCCCTACGACGGACACACGCTCGCGTCGGCGCCGGGGCAATCGGCGCGGCTGACGGGCGTGGCATCCGTCATCGGCTTCTCGATGGCGGGCATCGTGCCGTTCAAATGGTACTTCATGCCGGCTTTGGCCGCCTACACCTGGACCGCCGCCTGGGGACTCTGGGCGGCCTGTGGGTATCTGGCCGCGCAGTGGGGAGCCGTTCGTCCGGGGCAACGCGCCATCGTCCGCCGCGCCGTTCTGTGGGGGCTTCCGAGCCTGGTGGTTCTCTGGGTGGCCGCGGGCGGTCTGGAGCTGCTCCTGACCGGACGCGAGGAATGGCTGAGAATGCTCTCGAGCCAGGAGACCTCCTATCTCCGCGCCGCCGACTGGGTCCGCGGCCATGGCGGCGCGCCGGGGCAAAGCGTCGTGGTGGGAGAGGTGGGCGCGCTGGGCTGGGCGCTGCCCGAGTTCCGGGTCGTGGACAGCAGCGGGATCAACTCCCGGGCGGTTTATCAGGCCCTGCTTGCGGATCATCTCCGCCTGGAAGAGCAGGCTCGGAGATCTTCCATTCCCATTCCGCCGGACGGCTCCGCGGCCTGGGTCTGGCAGATACTGCGGGATCGGCCGGACTGGATCGTCTCGCTGAAACGCTTCCTGCACCTCATGGAGATCGAAAACACGCCGGAGTTTCTGAGATCCTACCGCCTCGTTCACACGATCGAGAACCCGCCGGCACAGCCGGTGCTGATCTACCGCCTTCAGTCCGGATCGAAGCCATAACGGGGAACACATAACGGCATTATTCTTGTATCCGGCGGCCAAACCCAGATAACGCATATAGGTTTCCCGACGAGTATTTTCCTCTGTATTCACACGGTCATCGGGAATTTGCCGGATTCTCGTTGCAACTTCCGCGCATTTTCTGGGAACCTTCTGGGATAAAGGTGGGGCTGTTCTATTGGAAGGCCCGATGGCGCGTAGCGAAGGCTGGATATGGAAGAACTCGAAGATCTCGTATCGAAGGCTCAGACCGGCGACACCGGCGCTTTTGGCGCCATCGTCCGGCGGTTCGAGAACATGGCCGTGGCCATGGCGCATTCGATTCTGCACGACCACGATCTGGCCGAGGACGCCGTCCAGGAAGCGTTCATCCAGGTGTATCGAGATTTGGCGACCCTGCGCCAAGGCAGAGCATTCCCGGCTTGGTTGCGCCGCATCATCGCCAAGCACTGCAACCGGATCATGCGGCGCAAACGCATTCTCACCGTTCCTCTCGACGATGCCTGGGGAGTTTCGGCCAATGAGCCAGACCCGGCGACCGCGGCGCAGCACCTGGAGATGCGCGAGAAGGTTTTGGATGCAATCCGGGCCCTGCCGGAGACTCAACGCCACGCCGCGACGCTCTTTTATCTCGACGGACACTCGGAGAAGAGGGTCGCCCGCCTGCTCGACGTGCCCGTGACCACGGTGAAAAAACGCCTCTACTTCTCGCGCCAAAACTTGCGGGAACGGTTCGGCCCGTTCTACACTATTGAAGCAACCAGCCGCTCGAAGGAAATCCGCCGCTGGCTTCCATCCAGATTCTGGGGAAAGGGAACAGACATGACTCTTCAACATGAGCAAACCAAGCGCAGCCTTTTGCGAGGCGGGGTCGAGGTTGTCATTCGCGCCATGCGGCGCGAGGACATTCCATCTCTCCGCCGCTACAACGATGAGGCAGACGCACTGCTGGAAACGGCCAATACGCAACGGGCGCCGGGGACGGAAAGCTCTCCGGGCGGCCCTTGGTCCAACGACGCGGAACTCGTTGCCCACTTCGACAGATACGAAAAGGCGGGAAACATCACCCTCCTGGCCGAAGACCCGTCGGGCAAAATTGTCGGGTTCGCCGATCTCTGGGCCGCGCGGGAACCCGCGCCGTTCGGCAACAGCCTCGACGTCGAGTGCATTGATTACTTCCGCGACTACTACTATCTGGGACTCGAGAACATTCTTCTGAGCGAGGCGGAAAGAGTGGCGCGAGCAGCCGGCCTGGAGGCTCTCGACGTCGGCACCAACACCGTCAGCGGTGATTATCCATCGCTGCGGCGTTTCGGCATGAAGGTTTTCTATGAGTACGACGACGTTCTTTGCCGCAGCCGCTCAGCCAAGCCGAGCCGCCGATTCACACATCGCGAGCGGACGCCCAAGGAGGCCGATCTCTCCGGCCTGATCCGAGTGGATCATTGGGCGCCGACGGATTTCTGCTTCCGCGCGGGATTCCTGAAATCGGAAGACGGCTGGTCGGCGAACGGCTGGATGACCGAGATCACGAGCGGCAAAAACCGCGCGATCCTCGAACTCTGGCGCTTCGAGGAAACAGGTGACGATCTCCCTGTGCCTGAAAACGTTCCCAACAGGAGCGAGCTCTACGCCGAACCCACTCTTCTCAATTCCAGCGCGGGTCTCAGCATCTTGCTCGAACAGTGCGCATGTATCGCCGCGGAACTCGGAGCTTCGGAAACATGGCTTCCCTGTCCGAGTGAACTCGAATTGGATCCCAACCACGTGGACGTGCTCGACCGCAAGTTCGCCTTTTCCTGGTTCCGAAAACTCTTTTGAACTTTTTCGCCCTCCCCGCAACTTATATACAGATGTGTTGTCGGAGGTGACATGAACGGCGCGACATATCGAATTTGGGAACAGACCCTGGTGGTCCGTTGCCAAGCGGGAGACGACAACGCATTTGCCGAGCTGATGGAATTGTATGAGGCGCGCCTGCGCTACTACGTGGGAGGTCTCGCGGGCCAAACGGACGACGCCGACGATATTCTCCAAGACGTCTGGCTGGACGTTTACCTGAAAATCCACAAACTGAGGAGTCCCAAGGCATTCCGTGCCTGGCTCTATCGGATCGCGCGGGACAAAGCGTATGCGGAGTTCCGCCGCAAGAGGCCCGTCCCCTTGGAGGACCTGGAACAGCAGATCGCACAGGAGACGCCGGACGAGCCCGCCTTCTCGGAAGAGGACGTCGAGCGGATTCGAGACGCTCTGCAGAGACTGTCGAACAAGCACCGGGAGGTCCTGCTCCTACGATTCCTGGAAGACATGACCTACGAAGAGATCGCGGAGTCGCTCTGTTGCGAGCTCGGGACGGTTCGATCCCGGATCTACTATGCCAAGTGCGCCCTCCGGCGCGAAATGGAGAGAAAGCCATGACTACAGACAAGAAAATCGGGGAAGAGCTCCTCAAACGAAGCGACAACTCCTCCGCGGGGGGCCTGAACCGGCCCTCAAACGCCGAGATCCCCCCCTTCCTGATAGCCGCGCGGGCCAACCGGCGACTCCGGCTGTTCTGGAGCCTGACGATCGCGCTGTGGGTACTCACAACCGGCGCCTTCGTGCTTGCGCTCGAGTTCTTCTTTGTGTGGGTCTTCCCTGCGATGGTAGACTGGGTCCACCAGCTGAACCAGGGCGTCCGAAACCAACTCAGCCTGCACCCCGTCGTGCTCCTTTGGCGAGGATCTCTTGTGTGCGTAACGCTCTTTGCGCTTGCCGCCGCAGCCACCCTCCTCCTCATCGCTGCCTCGCGCCGTGCTACTCTCCGGGAGATACACGCCCGCCTCGCAGATATTTCTGAACAACTCCGACAACTGTCTCAGGCGTCCACCCAGAGGGAGTAGACAGCAGCGTGAAGACGGCAGGCGTCAAGCGAAACGCCTTGGCGGACTCCACTTCCGACCCGTTTTCCTCCTTGACACCCATCCCTGTCCCCATTAGACTTCATCCCGTTCACTCTCATCCCCTATGGCACGGTGTGGGAGCCTGGTTCTCATAGGCCCGGGACAGAGTGAGCCACAAACCCTTACGGAGTTCAGGGACAGGCAGGCTTTGCACGACCAAGTCGAAGAAACCATAGTTCTCGACCAGAGCGAGATCCTAGCGTTCTGCGGGAGGAATGACCAGAAAGTCCGGTTCCTGCAATCGGGGCTGGGCGCGGGCATTCTGACACGCGGGAACGAGATCGTGGTCTCCGGCAGCCCGGAAGAGGTGCGCCGGGCCACCGAGACCATCCGGGACCTGCTCACGGTGCAACGCAAGACGGGCAAACCGTTGACGGACCAGCAGGTGCAGCTGGCGGTGCGGGCCGCGGGCGAGGGGGATGGCGGCTCCGGCCTGGCCAACGTGTTCCTGGACCAGATTCCGCTGCCCAACAAGTCGCGGCGGCTCAGCCCCATGACGCGCGGCCAGAAGCGTTACGTGGACGCCATCCGCAGTTCCGATATTGTGTTTTCCATCGGCCCGGCGGGCACGGGCAAGACCTACCTGGCCGTGGGGATGGCGGTGTGGCACCTGATGGAGGGCCTGGTGCGGCGGATGATCCTGTGCCGCCCCGCGGTGGAGGCCGGCGAGCGGCTCGGGTTCCTTCCGGGCGACATTGCCGCCAAGTTCGATCCTTTTGTCCGGCCGCTGTACGACGCGCTCTATGACATGATGGAGCCGGAGAAAGTCAAGACGTACCTGGAGACGGGGATTATCGAGATCGCTCCTTTGGCTTTCATGCGCGGGCGGACGCTCAATGATTCTTTTGTAATTCTCGACGAAGGGCAGAACACCACGGTGCCCCAGATGAAGATGTTTCTGACCCGGCTGGGCCTGAACTCGAAGGCAGTGGTCACCGGCGACATCACCCAGGTGGATCTGCCGCCCGGAACGCTGTCCGGCCTGATCCACGTCCAGAAAGTTCTCAAGGATATCGAAGGCATCCGCTTTGCCTATTTTGACAAGCAGGACGTGGTCCGCCACGACCTGGTGCAGAAGATCGTGCTCGCCTACGAGCGCGAGGCGAAGAAGCATCCCCATCCGCACGGGGAGAAAGGATGAGACGGGAGGCTGGAGGCTGGAGGCTTTAGGCTTTAGGCTTTAGGCTTTAGGCTTTAGGCTGGAGGCTGTAGGCTTTGGGCTGGAGGCTGTAGGCAGGAGACTCAAGACTCAGCACTCAGCACTCAGCACTCAGCACTCTTTCAGGAGCAACGCATGGTTTTCGGGAAAAAGACTCCGCCTGCAGCGTCTGCGGGCGTTGCTCGAGGCGCCGCCAAAACGCCGGCAAAGGAAAAGGCGGCCCGGGAACACCGCGCCCCGAAATCCGACAGGGGCGCCTCGGGTGCGGCTGGACAGAGCCGCGTGCTGCGCCTGGCCAATTGGTCAGGCCGCTGGGTGGCCCTGGTGGTTGTGTTGGCGGTGACCACTTTGCTCGTCGCCACGAACCTTTTCTACCGTCCAGTGGCCCATCAGGTGGGCGAGCGGGTGGAGAGCGACATCAAGGCGAGCGTGAGTTTCTCGGTGGTGGACGAGGTGGAGCAGCAGAAGGCCATCGAGGAGAAGAAATCGCAGAGCAAGCAGTACTACCGATTCGTGCCCGGTGTCCAGGCCGACGTCGGCAGCCGGATTGACGCCCTGTTTCAGGAGGCGCGCCGCGTTGCCGCGGCCCGGCCCGGCGCGGACGCCAAAGGGGCGGCAAAGGAGATCATGCGCTGGGCCGAGACCCAGCACAGGATCACCCTGGACGCGGCTCTTGCCGAGGAACTCGTTTCCAAGCGCGACGCGCCGGACCTTCCCTTCGCGCTGAACAAGGCGCTCGATGCCGTCTACTCCGGACGGGGAGTTGTGGACGACCTGAAGGTGTACCGGCTCTACCATGAGAAGGGTCTTGTGGTGTTCGCCAATCCGCCCGGTATCTCGGAGAATCCGCAATTCATGAGGGACTTTTCGGGAATCGGGCCTTTTTTGCGCGAGCAACTCGCCTCAGGCGGCGATCTCGCGATTCTCGTGCCCTCCGAGCACCGCGGCTTCGTGGGACGTTTGGTGGAGGCATACGCGCGGCCCAACGTGCTCTACATGCTGGACAAGACCAACGAGGAGCGCGAGAAGGAGATCAAGAGCCTTCAGGTCAAGAGAAAGGACTTCGAGAGGGGAGCAATGCTGGTCCGCAAGGACCGCGTCATTACCTCCCAGGATCTGGAGTTGCTGGCGAGCATGCAAAGGACACACGCCCGGACGCTCTACCTCAAGTTTCTGGCCATTGCGCTCTACATCATCCTGTTGGCCGCGCTGGCGTGCTACTACCTGCGGGTGTTCCGGGCCGACGTTCATTTCACCACCGGCAACGTTCTGCTCGTGGCGCTGCCGGTCCTGATCGCGTTGGGGATCGGGCGCGTCGCGCTCGAGGTGGTCCACTTGCGCAACTTGCCCGAAGCCGCCGGATACGCCTTTCCCGCCGGCATCATCGGGATGCTCACGGTGATACTCCTGGATTCCCGGTCGGGCATCCTCCTGGTGACGATCGGCAGCCTCGCATTCAGCATCGCCACCGGCTTGGATTTCAAGGTGTTCCTCACGTCGCTGCTGGGAGGCTACGCCGCCGTGGCGGTTCTCAAGTCGGCCCAGGAGCGCAAGGAGGTGCTCAAGGCAGGGCTGGTGGTGGGAGTGGTCAATGCGGTGGTTATCCTTCTGGTCAATTTCATTGATGATCCCACCCGCCTCAGAGACAACTTCAGCCTGACTTTCTGGGGCCTGGGCAATGGGGTGATGTCCGGGGTCATATCCATGCCGGCCCTGGTGCTGTTCGAATCCTCGTTCGGCGTGGTCACCGATATCCGGCTGCTGGAGCTGACGGGGCTGGACCATCCCTTGCTCAAGGAGCTCGAAGAGAAAGCTCCGGGATCCTATCAGCACTCGCTCAACGTGTGCAAACTGGCCGAAGCGGCGGCCCGGGCCATCGGCGCCAACTATCTGCTGGTCCGCGCCGGCGCCTATTACCACGACGTCGGCAAGGTCCTGAAGCCGCAGTACTTCGGGGAAAACCAGATCACGCTCGAGGAGAAGAGTTTGCACGCCAAGATCTCGCCCTATATGAGCGCGATGATCATCAAGAACCACGTCAAGGCCGGAATAGACCTGGCCCGGCAACACCACCTGCCCGAGAAGGTGATTGATTTCATCCCCCAGCACCAGGGCACCACGATCATCACCTACTTCTACAACCGGGCCCTCAAACGCTTCGAGGATTCGCAGAGCACCGATCCCGTGCGCGAGATTGACTTCCGCTATCCCGGGCCCAAGCCGCAGTCCATCGAACCCGCGATCGTGATGCTGGCCGACGCGGTGGAGGCCACGGTCACCAGCCGCTTCACTTCGGTCACGATCAATGAGGACGAGCTGGTGATGTGCGTGAAGAAGACGGTGGCCGACAAGTTCAACGACGGGCAGTTCGACGAATGCGATCTGACGCTGCGGGACCTCCATCAGATCCGCGAGAGTTTCATCAAGACCTTGCTGGGCCGGTTCCACCAGCGGATCGCGTATCCCTCCGCGCCGGGGCTGAGCGGCCCCGCGGCGCCGACGTCCAAGCGCGACCGGCTGGAGCGCGAGGCGCCGGAGCACGGCCGGCCCAAGGCCAACGGCCAGGTGGTCCACGCGGGGCGATGAGCGGGGCGGTAAGACATGATCTTGAACCGGTGGATGAATAATGCGTGACTATCATATCAACATTTTCTACTCAGAGGATGACAAAGGATATATCGCCGATATCCCGGACCTTGAGGCGTGCTCGGCATTCGGCGATACTCCCGACGAGGCATTGCGTGAGGTTCAAAAGGCCAAAGAACTATGGCTTGAGGCGGCACGAGCGGAGGGCAAGATTATTCCTCCGCCCAGATACCGCCCGGTTATATACCAGGCAGTATCCGCTCGATAAGCGGACTTCGCCGGGTATCTGAACAAGGGCGGGATTTTCGAACGGTTCCTCAACCTGGATTTCTTCAAGCGCTTCAAGGTGGATCCTGAGCTCAGCGTGCTGACTGTATGAGTCGAAAAGACATGAAAACGATCGAAATCACGAAGGCGAAGAATAGCTTGGGTAAGTATGCCAAGCATGCAGAAGACTTCCCTTTGGTCATCACGGACAAAGGACTGCCGGTAGCGGCTCTCCTGGCCGTGCCTAATGCCGACTTGGAGACTGTAACCCTAAGCACGAACCCCCAGTTCCTTGCTCTGATAGAACGATCCCGACAACGCCAAGCGAGTGAAGGGGGGATATCCAGCCAAGAGATGCGAAGGAGACTAGGGGTGGCGCATAACGTGCGTATCGAGCGCAACCAGTAAAGCCGGGCGGATTTACGGGCGGCGCCCGCAATGCAGGTATAACGAACCTGTTAGCATTCACAGCACAATGGATGCGTTTTGTGCGGGTCAATCTCAGGTGAAGGGTCACAGGTGAAGGGTCAGACTTTCAATTTTCAATCTGGCGCGAGATCCCACATTTGCGTTCTTTGAGGAACCGGGTGTTATGGCAAATTGAAAATTGAAAGTCTGACTTTGGTGTTCCGAAGCATCTAGGAGGACATATGAACGCTAACTCCCCCCTACCGGAGAAAGAAATCGGATTCTGGGAAAGGCAGTTCCGCCTCCCGGCCACATGGCCACAAGTCGCATTCGATTTGATTTTCGGGGTCATTGCCCCTGTGTTCTGTGTGCTAGTTGACCCCATCGTCTTCGTTGGGGAGATCGGTCTCTTCCGTTCTTGGTGTTTGATGGCCTACCTGGAGATCGCCGTCGGCATCGTTGCTCTTGGATACTACCTCTTAACTCGGCATGCTTCGTCCCTCCTGTCGGGGGTTCTTTTCGCCGGAGCCATCTTCTCTTTGCTCCTGGGTATTCTGCTGTTGCCATGTTCATTCTGGGGGTTGATCATAATCATTGGATTGTTTGGCTTCACGCCATTCCTCACCGGTTTTGTCTTCATGCGAAACGGTTGCCGTTGCTTGGAAGGACTCTCTCCTCGTGTCACTCGCATCGCCGCACGCCGTGCCGTAACGCTTGGCATCATTCTCACGCTGTTGGTCCCTGTTGGTCTGCAAGTCACCGCCTCTCATTTGATCAAGCGTGCAATCGTAGCGCTGCAATCGGATTCTGAGCGGGATTTCGTCCGCGCAGTACTAACGCTCAAGTGGATGCGGTTTACCACCGACACTGACAGAATCATTCTTGTGTACCAGATGACCGGCGATGAAAAACGGCGCCAGCGCCTCACCGGCGCCTTCCAGACCATTACAGGACAGACGATTGAAGAAAGACAGGCAGAGTTGAAGTCGAGGGATTAGCACCACACAACACGTGAACCCGGAACTTGGCGTGCTCACGTGGGAGGGAGACCTGGATATCGCGCCGGAGACGCTGTACGCGGATGCGACGGGCAGCCCCCTGCCGGATTGGATGACTCCCAACGAGTCCCCGGCGAACATGTCCCCGCGCCGGGGCTGAACGGCCCGGCGGCGAGTTCCTGCGCGAAGGGGGAGATCACACGGTACATGCAAACCGGGCAAATAGGAGTTGCGCACAGACAAGCCGATCCTGCCGAGGGCGATTCACAGCCGGCTTGCCTCTGATTCCCACGGTGTCATGGGGAGAAGTTGCGTATGGCAATGGAGCATTACAACCTGTTCCGGAAGTCGCACAGGGTGTTTCTCTTCGATTCGCCGAGGCACTACGAGCTCGCCATCGAGGAACTCACGGAATACCTCAAGGCCAACCCGCGCGACGGAATCGCATACAACAACCGGGGGTTGGCGTATTCGGAGATGGGGCAAGGCGAGGAGGCGTTGCTGGATTTCGCCAAGGCAATCGAATGTCTGCCCAATGATCCTGCTGCATATCTCAACCGGGCCGACCCCTATATGCGGGCGGAGCCGGCGGCGAGGCTTCAGGAAGCCATTGAGGATTTCACGCGGGCTGTGGCTGCCGGGGGCACGGACGCTACGCTGCATCGCCGCCGGGCGTATGCCTGCCTGCGGGCCAACCGGCTCCAAGACGCCGTTGACAGCTTCAGCGAAGCGATTCGCCTTGAACCCGAGTTCCGACAGACGTATATAGACCGTGGCAAGGCCTATCAGGCGATGAACGAGGACAGGAGGGCTCAACAGGACTTTGACGCGGCGAACAATCTCAGGTGAATCACGCAGGTGAAGGGTCAAGGTGAAAGGACAGACTGTCAATTCCCAACCCAGCGTGACATTTCACATTTGCATTTTCTGTGGAGGCAAACATGAGACATTGGAGTTTACTGATTGTCGCCGCGTTGATGTGCACGATTCTCTGGAAAGCCGCTCCGGCGCTGGGTTCGGAGTTCTATGTTTCTCCGAAGGGAAACAACGCCGGGGCGGGAACCAGGAACGCCCCTTTCAAAACGGTTGAACGCGCCAGGGAAGAAGTGCGGAAGAAGGTTGCCGCGGGGCTTCGCGAACCGGTGACGGTTTTTCTGCGGGGCGGCATCTACGAGCTCTCCGAGCCCTTGACGTTCGGCCCGCAAGACGCGGGCACCGGCGCGTTCGCTGTGACGTACGCGGCCTTCGCCGGCGAGACCGTGGTCCTGAGCGGAGGCCGCCGCATCACCACCTTGCGCTGGTGGGACAACCAACGCGTGTGGACGATGGATTTGCCGGACGTGAGGGCGGGAAAGTGGTTTTTTCGCCAGTTGACGGTAAACGACCGCCGCGCCATCCGCGCCCGGTGGCCGGACGAAGACGGCGTTCTCCGCATTGCCACCGTCGAGGACGGCGTCCAGCGCTTCACCTTCAACCAACCGCTCCCGAAGAAAAGTCTCGCCGGGCAGGACGCCGAGATGGTCGTTTACGAGAACTGGTCGGTCACCCGCGGCCTCGTGACGGCGTCCGACGTGAAGCAGCTGACAACCGCCGCGCCGATGGGTTGGATCGGGCACGGCGACGCTACGACGGCCAGCCCCGGGAAGCCGGTGTATCTCGAACACTCCATCGCCTTCCTCGACAAGCCGGGCGAGTGGTTTCTCAACCGCACCTCCGGCATCCTCATCTACCACGCGGCGGACGGGGAGGACCCGGCGAAGAGAACAATCGTGGCGCCGGTCCTGGAGCAGGTCGTCAAGATCGCCGGCACGAAGGAAAAGCCCGTCCGCAACCTGCGGTTCGAAGGTCTTCGCTTTGAGCATACGAACTTCCCACTGCCGGTTTTTGGCTACCTCGAGATTCAGGCCGCCCACTACGGCACGAGCACGACGGAGAGGACTTATGTCCAGCCCGTTTCCATCGAGTGCGTTTACGCGGAGGACTGCCGGTTCGAGCGCTGCCGCTTCGCCCATTTCGGCGCGTCGGGGATCGGTTTTGGGGCGGGGTGCAAAAAGAATACGGTCAACGGCTGCATGATCGAGGACATCGGCGGAAACGGCGTGATGATCGGGTGGCGCGGGGCGGGAAGACAGAAGGCAGGGCAGGAAGGAACGCTCGACGCCGACTGGGACGATCCAAGCGACGCCCCCACCTCGAACACAGTTATCAACTGCCACATCCGGCGCTGCGGGGCGGAAAGCCACGGGGCGGTGGGGGTTTTCGCCGCTTTCTCCGCCGGCACACGGATCGCCCATAACCTCGTCCACGACATGCCCTACACCGGCATTTCCATCGGTTACCGCTGGAACACGACCCCGACCTCGCAGGCGCGCTGCATCGTCGAGTACAACCACATCCACGACGTCATGAAGAAGCTGGCCGACGGCGCTGGGATCTACTCGCTCGGCTTTCAACCCGGAACGGTCCTGCGCGGGAACCACATCCACGACGTCCACCGGAGCGCGTACGCCCAAGGCGGGGCGCCCAACAACGGATTCTTCGTGGATGAAGGCAGCAAGGGGTTTTTGTTCGAGTCGAACGTCGTTTACGCCACGTCGGGCGACCCGGTGCGGTTCAACAACTGCCAGCGTGAGTGGCACGAATGGAAGGGCAACTTTTTCGGAGACAAGGAATCGAAGGAAGAAGGCGCTCAAGAGATCATCCGCGAGGCCGGTCCGGAGGCGGCTTATCGCTAGTTGAATTCACGGGCGGATTTTGCGATACTGGAAGAGTGAAGGAGTAAAAGACAATGGGTACGTTCCATGTAAGCGCATTGGTGGAAAACCACACGAATAGGAAGAAGTCCACGCGGATCACGAGTCTTCTGGTGGATACCGGCAGCGAGTACACCTGGCTGCCGGAAAGCGCCTTGGATAAAATCGGCATTTCCAGGGAAAAGAAAGATGTGTCTTTCATCATGGCAAATGGCGCCATTGTTACCCGCAGCATTGGCTTCGCCATCATTCGCGTGGATCCGTATTTTACCATAGACGAAGTGGTGTTTGCCGAGAAAGGCGATCTCGTTCTGCTCGGCGCCAGAACTCTAGAAGGGCTAAATCTCGTAGTGAATTCCACCAAGAAAAAACTGGTGGCCGCGGGGCCAATACCCGCCGCGTAAGAAGCGGCTGCACAAACGGGTAATTGAGGCGTTATGTGTGGAAATATTATGAAAGATATCCTCCGGACTGGTTCGATTACGTTGCGTCCTCTGACCCCGGACGATATGCAGACGAGAGCTCGCTGGACGGCTGATCCCGAGTTGTCTCTGCTCATGGGCTGCAAACCCGCTCCAGAACCGACCCTTTCCTCGCCGGATGAGGAGACCCGCAGCAACCGGGAGTGGCTGGCACAGCGGCATAAAACCGGCACAAAGCCTTATGCCATTGAGGTGAGTGGGCGCTATATCGGAGACATTGATTACGGAATCTATCCAGAGCGAGGTATGGCCGACCTTACCGTCCTCATCGGAGAGAGGGCATACTGGGGAAAAGGATATGGAACGCAGGCCGTGGAACTGGTTTTGGTGAAGTTCTTTTCGCGCCCTCAGATAGAATTCGTCGAAGCTGATGTGGCCCCGCACAACGACCGGGCCTTGCGATTCTGGAAAAAACTCAACTTCCGGGACCATCACACGGATGAAAACGGAACACGCTTTTTGCGCCGTTACAGGGAAACGTGACCGGTCGAAGACGCCAAGGAAAAGACCCCTCGCCCTGCCTTCTCCCCCAGGAGAGGGAATTCTTTTCTCTCCATTTTCTTACCATATACCACCCTCTCTCGCCGCTCTCTGCTGGGAAGTAGATTACGATTGCCAGACAGAGAGGCAAATAGTAGCATTGTCACATGGACAGAACGCGCACGTCAAAAGGCCGCTTATCCAACCACAGGGAAAACAATTTCGTCCCTGGGTCCATTGCCGACCGGATCGGCATGGTCTGGCCGCTCACTCGGGAAGTCGCTTCTTTGAGCCCGCATCACGATGTTGAACGAAGATTACAGAGACATATTACGCGCCTTACACGCCGAAGGGGTTAGATTCCTTGTGGTGGGAGCGTATGCGTTGGCGGCGCACGGCTATCCGCGCGCGACAATGGACATTGATATATGGGTGATGCCGTCCCTCGCCAATGCGGACGCCGTGTTGAAAGCGCTTGAGCGTTTTGGCGCACCCTTGGGTGATCTGGCCCGGGAAGACCTCCTGAAGGAGGACACCGTTTTCCAGATCGGCGTTGCCCCAAGGCGGATTGACATTATCACGGGCGCGTCCGGACTGCGGTTCGAGGAGGCCTTTTCCCGTTCCATTCAAGCGGACCTTGATGGTGTCGTTTTTCGGGTTCTTTCTTTGGACGATCTGATCGCAAACAAGAAGGCGGCGGGCAGAGCCAAGGACCTGGTTGACGTGGAAACGCTGGAGGCGATGAGGCTGCCGAGGACCGAGCATACAGGGTAAAAGGGAAATGGACCCCGTGATTCCACGCTTGGACAAGACCCGACTCACCATTTCGTCCCTTGATGATTATGAGGAAGAGGGAAAGCGGTACTGGCTGTCTTGTGATCCGATCACTCGTTTGCGCGCGATCGAGATTAACCGAAGGATGGTCTATGGCACGGATCGAACTACATGCAGACTTCAGAGAGTTTTTGAGGTTGCTGAACTCTCCCCGCGCTGAGTACCTACCGCGATAGCCGCATCAAGGAGGATGCGCAGCAGGAAGGATCGAGAATCATGATCATCGTAATGGAACCCGGATCGCCCAAGGAGTACTTCGAGGCGGTCTGCCGGCGCGTGGAAGAGCTGAAGTACAAGGCCTATCCCATCTTCGGGGTGGAGCGCACCGTGGTCGCGTGCGTCGGGCACGAGGACAAGACTCCCCTTCAGGCGCTCGAGACCATGCCCGGGGTGGAAGCCGTCATCCCGATCATGAAGCCCTTCAAGCTCGTGAGCCGGGAGTGGAAAAAGGAGAAGAGCGTTCTGGACGTGGCGGGGGTTGCCGTCGGCGGGG
>Ga0315277_10002006_pt1 | contig 28701 bp, 20 predicted proteins | sample YL17G05_15_MG_FD_203695 | JGI IMG/M metagenome (GOLD analysis project Ga0315277, IMG submission 203695) | Sediment microbial communities from Yellowstone Lake, YNP, Wyoming, USA - YL17G05_15 | ecosystem: Environmental > Aquatic > Freshwater > Lake > Sediment | place: USA: Wyoming | collected... | reverse complement strand
AGGTAAAAATAAGGCCAGTGGCTATGTTTGACGCCACTTCGGGAGATGTCAGGAATTGATCGGCTGTCAATTCTTTATCTTCGACATTATCCAGAATTTCAGACGCAAAATTCAGAGAGACCCAGGCTGAAGCCAGAATAGCCCCATCGACTATAGAGCCACCTGCAGCCTTACAGGCAATGACGGGTAACGCAATCTGCCAGGCTGGCATGCTCTGGATGTGTGAAATCAGATAACGAATGCAATCTGAAAAAGTTGACGATAGCTCATCAGACTGTAGTTTTTCAATGACTGGTAGAGCATAGTCACTGAATAACGAGTCAAATGCTTTGTTATTCATACTAATCTTCCCGCTTTAAAAAGCAAAAGGCTATTATGCCTCTTGCCTTTTGCACCCTCAATGATGATCTCAAAAACAAACTGAACTCAAACAACCAGGTCTATTACTTTTCAAAAGATTGAATGAATTCATCAATGTGGAACCAGATTCATCAATCTACATAATCTGATCAATTAAATAACAGACCACCAACCTTTATTTGGGGTGGACGAGACCAGGTTCATTACTGCTAAGGAAACAACCATCACCGAGGGAGTCGCGAGAGTTCGTATCAATTGTTTGTCTTGCACTAACTTCTTACAAGATAGACTGCACGACCTGGCCAAATCTGCTACCTTTTTCTTATCCATATTACCTCCAGATGTTTGTAAATTATTCTTACACGAAACGCCTCTACTGATGATATTTTTATTGTATATATTTTCAACAAGGTTATTAATGGACAAATATCCCGTCCGATACGGGACAATTGTCCCGCCGCACAAACGTTTTCATCCTCTTTGCCTATTCCTTAGGTATTAACCCTAATTCACGCCCTTTATTAATAGCAGCCACCCGAGGTGAAACCCCCTCAGCCCTATCCACAGCCAGTTTGTCACAAATAATGACGAGAACATTCCTAACTCTTTTTTCTGAAACTCCAAGATTCTTGGCAATTGTCTCAGTCGACAGGCCCTGGGAAAGCAGGTTGAGCACCGATAGTTCTCTAGGCGTCAGCTTATCCAAATCATTATCCACTAATTTATTGGCCACTGCGGGGGAGAAAAACTTGCCACCCTGGTAAAGTGCCCTAATCGCTTGTGGAATGCTTAATGAGAAATCATCGGACTTGAGCATATACCCGCTCGCTCCGGCTTTCACCAATTCACGCACCCAAAGTCCGTCATCGTAGCCCGTCAATATCAAGACTTTTACGTTTGGATACAGTTCGTGAAGCGTTTTTACAGTGGATATTGGATCAAAGGAATCGGCTGTCATTCCTATATCAACTATAGCGACATCGGGCTTATTATCCCGGACCAATTTTAGCAATTGCGATCCTTGGTTGGAGGTGGCTACCAGCTGAATATCTGGATGTCCCTTAAGCAAATCTGAAAGGGCTTTAAGGATCAGGTGATGATCGTCAACAGCAATTACTCGAATGGTCATTTACACCTCAACAAAAATATTGGGTTAATAAGAACAGGGAGGGAAAGAAGTCAGGCATCGAGCTACCAATAATTGTAATTTCTTTCTATATGCTTATTTATTTTACCTGTATAGTCCGGTTTTTGGAAGGTTGCAGGATGGCGCACAATAGATATTGTAGGTCAGGGTTTGTTAGATTTTTAGAGAATTAAGCAATAAGTGGGGGGGTTAAAGGTGAAAAAACTTGTCGCACAATAGTTTGGCCAGATCTTCCGCACATTATTCGATACTAAGTTTGCCCAGCAATATGGGTAACATTTACGAGCATCCACATATTTCGTAATTAGCTGACACATTTGTTAGGAACCAAAGTATAAAAATGTTGACAAGCCAGCAATAAGATGCAACAATATACACTAACTACTATTTTCTTGTCCTCGAATGGATCTTATAAAATAAAGCAGAAAGTGAAGGTGTTCAATGAAAAACACTCACTCTGATATATTGACGGTAGACGAGGCCGCTGATTTGCTAAAAATACCGCGTTCTTCGGTCTACAAGCTCTCACAACAGGGCAAAATCCCTGGGCAAAAGGTTGGTCGTCATTGGAGATTTCACCGCGCCACATTGTTGAAATGGATTTCAGGTGAATTGAACAGAAACATAGACAGAACCACTAGGTGATAACGAGATGGATGTTTTTTCCCTTCGCGACCAGCTTATCAACGATTATTCCAAATATATCTCTAGCTTCATCCAGATCCGTGACCAACGTATCAGAGAATATGTAAATCAGCAACTTGCGAGTGGATTGCTTTGGCCTGAAGCGTTGATTCAACTCAACCCAGCCTTTCAGCCAGGCCGTCGGATCGATGAATTAGTGGATGAAGGCATTCTGCATAAAATGTGTAAACAGATCTTTCGCCGCAAGAGCGAAGAAAATCCAACGGGCGATCCACTTCGTTTGCACAAGCATCAGGAAGACGCGATACGAACTGCCCAACTTGGCAGGGATTACGTTCTTACCACTGGGACTGGATCTGGTAAGTCTCTGGCATATATCATCCCTATCGTAGATTATGTTCTACGACATGCAAGCGGTAAGGGAACCCAAGCGATCATTGTCTATCCAATGAACGCCTTGGCTAACAGCCAGATGGGTGAGTTACGCAAATTCATAAGCCTGGGGTTCCCGGATAATAAAGGGCCAGTGACTTTCGAGCGGTATACAGGGCAGGAGACTGACGAAGAAAAACAACGCATTATGTCTCACCCGCCAGATATCCTACTCACAAACTATGTCATGTTGGAGCTAATTCTGACCCGACCAGAGGAACGGAAGACTCTAGTAAACGCAGCACAAGGGCTCCGTTTTCTGGTTTTGGATGAGCTGCACACCTACCGCGGTCGCCAGGGAGCAGATGTTGCCATGTTGGTACGCAGGGTGCGAGATGTGCTCAACGCCATGAATTTACAATGCATCGGGACATCCGCAACATTGGCAGGTGTAGGCAGTTTGGAACAACAACGCAAGGAGGTCGCTGAAGTAGCTTCTGTGCTTTTTGGAGATAGAGTACAACCAGAAAATGTGATAAGCGAAACCTTGCAACGCTCCACCGATGAATTCACTTCCACTGAAGCAGGATTTGCTTCAGCTCTGAAACAGAGTATCAGTAGTCAAGCCATACCAACTTCTTATCCAGACTTGATCCACAATCCTTTGGCAAGCTGGATCGAGAGTAATATGGGCATCAATACAGAGCCTTTTAACAGCCGATTGATCCGTGCAAAACCGCGTAGTATTCATGGACCTGAGGGTGCGGCTAAGCAGCTCAGTGAGTTGACAGGTATATCCGATGCACAATGCGCCAAGGCACTAATGGCCACGCTGATCGCCGGATACAATATCTCCAATCCGGAAACCGGGATGCCATCGTTTGCGTTCCGTCAGCACCAATTTATCAGCCGGGGTGATACGGTATATACCTCGTTGGAGACTGAGAAAATCCGCTATCTTACAGTCAATGGTCAACAGTTCGTTCCCAACGATCGATGCCGGGTTTTACTCCCACTGGTCTTCTGCCGTGAATGTGGTCAGGAATACTATGTCGTTCGGAAAGTTAGAGACCGCGAATCGGGGCTGACTCTATTCCTCCCAAGAGATTTCGAGGAACGGAGCAGCGAAGAGGGTGGGGATACTGGATTCTTACATTTCAATAGTGATGATCCCTGGCCGACTGATTACAACGAAATGCTGAACAAGTTGCCGGAAGATTGGATTGAAGAATTTAATGGCGATCTTCGTGTGCGTTCTGGTCAACGTAAGCACGTACCCGAAACTTTCCAAGTCACCCCTTTGGGGCATGTCTCCGATAACGGGATACCTGCACAATTCATCACCACACCATTCCGCTTCTGCCTGCACTGTGGTGTGACTTACGGCTCACGCCAGTCGTCAGATTTCTCAAAACTGACCGAGCTCAGTTCCGGTGGGCGGAGCACGGATACCACTATCCTCAGTTTGTCACTGATCAGAAACCTACGCAAAGATCCGGAGTTGCTTCCTAAAGCCCGGAAACTGCTCAGCTTCACCGATAACCGCCAGGATGCCAGTTTGCAGGCTGGACACTTCAATGATTTTGTTGAGATTGCTTTGCTACGCTCTGCACTTTATCGATCAGTGCAACAGGCTGGTGAAACCGGCATCACCCATGAGGTTTTACCTCAGCGTGTATTCCAGGCAATAAGGCTAGAATTTTCTCTCTATGCTATCGATCCGGAAGTACGCTTCGCTCAGAAGGCAGAAACCGAAAGGGCACTGCGAGAGGTCCTTGGATATCGCATCTACCGAGATTTGAAACGTGGATGGCGTATCACCTCTCCAAATCTGGAGCAGTGTGGTTTACTCGAAATTCATTACACATCATTAGACGAGGTTTGTGCGGCTGAAGATCTGTGGCAGTACACTCATCCGGCTTTATTTGCTGCCACACCAGAGACGCGATTCCATGTTTGCCGGGTGCTGCTGGATTATATGCGTCGAGAACTAGCAATCAAAGTTGACTACCTGAATCCAACACATCAGGAGAGTCTGCGGCAACTGAGCAGCCAGCGCCTGAGAGCCCCATGGGCAATGGATGAGAACGAAAGATTGGAACACGCCTCCATTTTATTTCCGCGTTCCAGACAAAAAGAAGAAGAGTATGGTGGCAATGTGTTCCTGTCTAGCCGTGGTGGGTATGGTCAATTCATCCGTCGCTTTACGACCTTCAGTCAGTATCACGAGAAAATCAACACACAGGAAACTGGCGAGATCATCCGACAAATCCTGGAGGCGCTACGTGCGGGCGGATTGGTCGAAATTGTCCATGAAGCTAAGAATCCGGGTGAGGTCCATGGATATCAAATCCCTGCTTCGGCTCTGATTTGGAAAGTTGGGGATGGTCATAAAGCATTCCACGACCCTATCCGAGTCCCACGCATGCCTGTAGAAGGAGGACGGACCAATCCATTCTTCGTGGATTTCTACCGTACAGTGGCGACCCCAGGTAAGGCGAACGACTTACAAGGCCTGGAAGCACACGAGCACACCGCTCAGGTTCCTAGCGATGTGCGTGAAGAGCGCGAAAGGCTGTTCAGGGGTGGGGAATTGCCAATCCTGTACTGTTCCCCAACGATGGAGTTGGGCGTAGATATCTCGGAACTGAATGCTGTCAACATGCGTAACGTGCCACCAACTCCGGCCAATTATGCTCAACGGAGTGGTCGCGCCGGGCGCAGCGGCCAACCGGCATTGGTTTTCACTTATTGCACGATGGGAAGCCCGCATGACCAATACTATTTCAAAAGGCCCAGCTTAATGGTAGCGGGTGCAGTAACGCCACCACGATTGGATTTAACGAACGAAGACCTGATCCGTGCCCACATCCATTCAGTATGGTTAGCCGAAACCGGCTTGAGTTTAGGTAAATCTCTCAAGGATTTGCTTAATTTAACGGATGGAGATGAACCAAGTCTGAAAGTATTGGATTCTGTACAGGCTGCATTAGACTCGGACAGCGCTCGTAATAAAGCCTTCCAGCGAGCTAGAGCCATCCTTATTAGCATTGAAGATACGCTCAAACAAGCAGACTGGTATAGCGAAACCTGGCTTGAGGGGGTACTCAACCAGGTTCCTTTGCAGTTCAACCAGGCCTGCGAACGCTGGAAAGGTTTATACCGAGCCGCCAAGGGGCAGCAGAAAGCTCAACAGAAAATTATTAACGATCACTCGCGTTCAAAGAATGATCACGACCAAGCTAAACGCCTGCGGCAGGAAGCTGAAAGTCAGATCGAGTTGCTGACCGAATCCGAGAACCTGGTCCAATCAGATTTCTACTCTTACCGATACTTTGCCAGCGAGGGTTTCTTGCCGGGTTATTCCTTTCCCCGCCTGCCACTTTCGGCGTACATTCCAGGTAGGCGCATCAAGGGTGACAAAGATGAATTCCTGTCACGCCCACGTTTTCTGGCAATTTCTGAATTTGGACCCCGCTCGATCATCTATCACGAAGGCTCTCGATATATTATCAACAAAGTCAACCTCCCGATCTCAGAGAGCGGAGAGGGTTTGGCCATCCACCGCGCCAAGCAGTGTCCGGTTTGTGGCTATTTCCACCCCATTTCAACAGGCGATGGCCCTGACCGTTGCGAGCGCTGCAATGCGCTGCTAGAGCCTCCGTTGGTGGCATTATTCCGATTGCAGAACGTATCCACCCAAAGGCGTGATCGGATCAGCTCCGACGAAGAAGAACGTATGCGGCAAGGCTACGAACTGCGCACGGCTGTACGTTTCCACGAAACCCAATCCGGTGAACCTTCAGCTCAAACTGCCCTCTTGATGGTGGGTGACAAACCATTCGCGCGATTGACCTATGCCAATGCTGCTACTCTCTGGCGCATCAACCTGGGTTGGAGGCGGCGCGCAAATCCAGCGCAGCTTGGTTTCATGCTGGATATTGAACGTGGTTACTGGGCTAAACAGAATGAGGAACAGGACGAACCCGATGATCCACTATCTGTCCGAACGATGCGGGTTATCCCCTATGTGGAGGACACAAAGAACTGCTTGCTGTTTGAGCCGGAGCACCCGTTGGAAGATCGTGAAATGGCTTCCTTACAAGCGGCTCTGAAAGCCGCCATTCAAGTTCATTATCAGTTGGAAGATGATGAGCTAGCCGCGGAACCATTGCCCATGGCAGATGAGCGTCACTTGATTTTATTCTACGAGTCTGCTGAGGGAGGCGCAGGCGTATTACGGCGACTTCTGGATGATCCTCACTCCTTTGCAGAAGTGTCTCGTGAAGCGCTGCGACTGTGTCATTTCGATCCACACACCGGCGACGACCAGCGCCATGCTCCAGGAGCCACGGAGGACTGCGAAGCTGCTTGTTACAGTTGCTTGATGAGCTACTATAACCAGATGGATCATCGCTTGCTCGATCGCCAATCGATCAATGATATCCTGATGGAAATGGCAACTTCAACGGCGCTGGTTTCACCTCAGGTAATATCCCGTACTGAACACCTCCAACGCCTGCGGAACTTATGCCAGTCTGACTTTGAAAAATCCTGGTTAGACTTCCTGGAACAGCACAACTATAGCCTACCTTCTCATGCCCAAAAATTGATTGACGCTTGTCACACCCGGCCGGACTTCCTTTATGAGAAAGATTGCGCGGCGATCTATGTGGATGGTTATCATCACCTGTTCGAGGAACGCCGCCAGCGAGACAGTTTGCAAACGGAGTCTATGGAAGACATGGGATACACAGTGATACGCTTTGGTTTATTAAATGACTGGGATCAAATTGTGTCTGAGTACCCCAATATTTTCGGCACTTCAAAGCAGTAAGGAGATGCAACATGCCAGGAGTATTATTCAAGATACCCTTGACTCTCTGGGTTCGTGGAACAATCGAAAAGATGAATAGATTTGGAAAGCGTGGTATTCAGAGCTGGAGTCAATACTGGTTGGAGACTTATAAGGAATTAGGTGGTCGAAGCAATGAAAGTGGATCCAAGGGTTGTCCACAACATGCGGCTTATGGGCTTTGGCGACTTGGTCGAATAAAGGAAGCATCTATTCCATATCAGCACCAGACAATAAACTTGATCAACCAAGAATATAGTAAAAACGCAGTTTATGCAGTATTAGCATTAGATTTATTGGAAAAACAACAAGCTGCAAGGGACAATGCAAGCCTTTGGAGACAGGTGCAAAATTTATACAAGAAAACAATACATGAAGAACCAGCGAAAAGCCAACAAGGGGCGATTACCGTCGCGGTAACATTGTTTAAAGAGGGCCAGATTATATCCTTCCAGGAATGAACTCGGAGTAAAGTGGATGCATTACCAGCTAGTGATAGACCCAAGCGATGTCGAAGCAGTACGTCATGTATATAAAGAGTCTATGTCGCATCCGATTGTTGAAGGACGCCTGGAAAGAAACACCGCATTCCCTATTCCTCAATTAAATAACGAAGATTTTTGGCGAACACAAATAATGTGTTTGTTGACTACTCAAAATAAATCCGGAACAGGCTCAGCAGTCGATGTCTTTCTACAAACACAGCCATTCCCCTTATCATTGGAAGAATGTAAAACTTCCGAAGAATTAGACAAGTTAATTACTTCAACATTTTCACGCCTTAGGATACGTCGTTGGAAGATATCGGCGGATTTCTTACAGCAAAACTTTCTTATTCTAGAGCAAGGTGGCTGGGGTAAGCTTGAACTCTGGAGAGACCATCTACTCGAGCAGCGCATCACAGTAGCAGAACCAATACATTATCTATTTGAACGAGAGGTAGCACAGGGCACCCAAGAATTATTGCGAGGCTTTGGTCCGAAACAATCGCGTAACTTTTGGCAGGATTTAGGTTTGTTTCGATACGAAATCCCCCTCGATTCTCGGATTTTGCGCTGGCTAAAAAGTCGCCTGGAGTTTTTTATCCCATCCAGCGGGTTGACTGACGAAAAATTTTACAGCCAAGTAATGGATAATGTGCGTGAATTAGCCATAAATGCCGGGGTATTACCCTGTATCCTTGATGCGGCTATATTTGCTTCTTACGAGCAATGACGTCTGGCAATAAATGGAGCTTAATAATGGATACTCTTCCACCACTACCTTCAAATATTGGTAAAAAAAGACGAGTAATAGATATAAATGGAGTAATCAAGCAATTCACAGTACTAGATGAGGTGTCTTTTTCACAATCAACCAATAGAAAGAAAGCAATTTACCTTCAACGTATTCAGTTCGCAGAGGGTGGCAGAATTGAACTTCGGCTTGGGTACTATATCATTGGTAAAAAACCAAAAGTATTAGGCAAATGGGTCTGGGGGCAATTTGCTACTTTGCTGCCCATTGAGGGCTTTTGCAAGGTGTATAAGTTAGCCCGACAAAAAGGATGGATAAATTGCTAAACCATTATTCTGTCGGTTCCCTTGTCAAAGCTCGCGGCCGTGAATGGGTCGTCCTACCCGAATCCGAAGAGGATATGCTTGTCTTACGCCCACTTGGGGGTACGGATGATGAAATCACCGGCATATACCTCCCCCTAGAAAAGGTCGAACCAGCTGCTTTCGACTTGCCTGATCCAACTCAGGTGGGCGATTTTCGCTCAGCCAGGCTATTGCGTGATGCTATGCGTCTGGGATTCCGTTCTAGCGCTGGGCCATTCCGCTCATTCGGCAGGCTAGCTTTTGAGCCACGACCATACCAGCTTGTCCCCCTTTTAATGGCCCTCAAGCTGGATCCAGTGCGCCTGTTGATTGCAGATGATGTGGGCATCGGCAAAACCATTGAAGCCGGCCTGGTGGCTCGTGAGTTGTTAGATCGAGGGGAAGTTGAGCGGCTGGCTGTCTTATGCCCACCAGCCCTTGCTGAGCAATGGCAAGCAGAGCTCCGTGATAAGTTCCATATTGAGGCAGAACTGGTCCTGCCAAGCACAGCTCCCAGGCTTGAACGAAATCTTATGGGTCTAGATCAAACGATCTTTGACCTGTACCCACATGTGGTGATATCGACTGAATTCATTAAAACTGAAAAGCGGCGCGAAGATTTTAAGCGTACCTGCCCGGAGCTGGTCATTGTGGATGAGGCGCACACCTGCGCCTTCGGTCAGGAAAAAGGTCGTCACCTGCGCTACGAGCTGATTACTAAACTGGCGGCAAACCCGAAACGTCACATTATTTTGGTCACTGCCACCCCACACAGCGGTAAAGAAAATGCATTTCGTTCGCTGTTGACTTTCCTGGATGCAGACTTCGCCAACTTGCCCGATGATTTGACTGGCTCTGAAAATGAGCGCCATCGTAAACGCTTAGCTGGGCAGTTCATCCAACGCCGGCGGGCCGATATTCGATATTACCTTGATGCGGATACTCCTTTCCCAGAACGTGAAGAAGGAGAATCATCTTACAAACTCTCTCCAGAATATAAGCGATTATTCGAGCGGGTGTTGGAATATGTCCGCGAATCTGTACAGGATCTCAGTGGTGGACAATTTCACCAAAGAGTGCGTTGGTGGTCCGCGTTGGCATTGCTGCGTTCACTGGCATCAAGCCCAGCAGCAGCTTCTTCAACCCTCCGAAACAGGGCAGCTACTGTAGATGCAGAAACTAGCGAAGAAGTTGATGAAATCGGTCAGCGTACCATTTTAGACTTGGTAGAAGATGAGAGTTCAGAAGGTATCGATGTTACACCGGGTAGTGATCCAGGGGGGGAAGAAGATGAAGCACAACGCAACCGCCGCAAGTTGCTGGAGATGGCTCGGACGGCAGATACACTAATAGGAGACAAAGATGAAAAGTTGAAGAAAGCCGTCGAGATGGTCAAAGACCTTCTGAAGGATGGCTTTCGCCCAATTCTGTTCTGCAGATTTATCCCAACTGCGGAGTATGTAGCCAGTGAGCTTCGCCAACGTTTGCCAAAGGATGTCGAGGTTGCTTCAGTAACCGGATTGTTGCCACCAGCAGAGAGGGAAGAACGCGTACTGCAATTATCAGAATCTCCAAAAAGGGTATTGGTGTGTACTGATTGTTTGAGTGAAGGCATCAATCTGCAGGATCATTTTGATGCTGTGCTCCACTATGACCTCTCATGGAACCCTACACGCCATGAGCAGCGTGAAGGCAGAGTGGATCGTTATGGGCAGAGGAAAAAGATAGTGCGGGTCATTACCTATTATGGCACTGACAATCAGATTGACGGTGTGGTGCTGGATGTTCTGCTTCGTAAACATAAAACTATCCGCAGCTCGTTGGGTATCTCTGTACCAGTGCCAGTAAATACCGAAGAAGTGATTGAAGCTATTTTCGAGGGATTATTGCTTCGCTCCAAGCCCAATGTATTTCAGGGTTATCTGCCAGGTTTTGATGAATACATCAAACCAAAAAAGGATGACCTGTATGGTAAGTGGGAAGCTGCTTCAGAGCGTGAGAAACGCTCTCGTACTCTATTTGCTCAGGAAACGATCAAGGTTGATGAGGTAGCACATGAGCTGCAGGCAGCCCAGGCAGCGGTTGGCTCAGGTGTGGACGTAGCTTCATTTACCAAGGAAGCATTGAAGGCATTAGGAGCTGCTGTTAGCGGGAATGGCACAATGAAGGTGGATATGCGGGAAACACCTCAAGGTTTGCGAGATGTACTTGATCGAGATGGTAAACAAAAGGATATTTTTGAGGCGCGTTTTGATCCCTCTGTCGAAGAAGGTCAGCTTTATTTAACCCGCACTCACCCTATTATTGAGGGGTTATCCAATTATGTAATGGAAACAGCACTGGACCCGTTGTCAGGTGATCAACAAATCAAGATACCTGCCCGACGATGTGGAGCTATACGTACAGCACAGGTTGAAAAACGAACAACTTTAATCCTGGCGCGTTTCCGTTATCATATTGTGACCATTCACGGCGAACAAGAAAAACCACTATTGGCAGAAGATTGCCAGGTGATAGCTTTTACAGGTGCACCACAAACCGCTGAATGGTTAGATAGCGCAACAGGGGAGCATTTGTTGCATTTATTGCCCGATGCCAATATTAGTCCAGAACAAGCGGGTGATTTTGTCATGAAAGTGGTGGAGGGATTTGATGCTATCCGCCCTCACCTGGATGAAGTAGCCCTACAACATGGAAAAGAATTGCTGGAAGCCCACCAGCGTGTACGAAAGGCGTCAAGGATCCGGAATATTCAATACCGGGTAGAGCCACAGCTCCCTCCGGATGTGTTGGGAATTTACGTTTATTTACCAAAAGGGTAGTTATATGGAATCCATTCCTTTTCTAATCAATGACGATACAACCGGCCAATCGCTTAAACCCATTGGTTCTATTAAAGGGATTAAGGACGAGACCTGGCTCCAGGGGTTACTACGCCAGCATCCAGGAATTCTTCCTGTTGCCCAGATTGAACCCGTCTTTTCACCACTAGTACCGATTGGTCGTGAAGTGACCACTGAGACAGGTGCGATTGACAACTTGTTCATTAGCCATCGCGGTTATCTAGTCCTGGTAGAAACGAAGCTTTGGCAAAACCCGGAAGCGAAACGAGAAGTGTTGGCTCAAGCAATCGACTATGGTAGCTCTCTCTCAAAGTGGTCATACGAACGATTGAATAACGTAGTAAAAGATTATACTCATAGGTTTGAGAATAAAGAAATGAGTCTGGTCGAGTGGGTGGAGCAAAGTTTAGGACCTGTAGATGATGACCGTCTTTTCTTTGAAGAAACTGTATCAAAGAACCTGCGTTTAGGACGATTCCTGACATTAATTGTTGGGGATCGCATACGAGACTCTTTGAAAGATATGCTTAATTATGTCAACAAATATCCACACCTGGCGATGGATGTAGCTCTTGTGGAATTACGGTGTTATCGCTGGAATCAAGGAGAAGAATGGCCCCTTCTGGTTGTGCCCTCGATTGTCGCTCGGACAGAAATCGTCGAGCGTTCTGTAGTTCAAGTAAATGTCCAACTTGATGGATCTTACCAGGTTGATGTTGAGCAAGTGAAGAAAGGCGAAGAAAGCCATAAAAAGGTTTCCCTGACAGAAGAAGCATATTGGGAACTGCTTAAGGAAAGAAACCCCGAAAGTTATGATGATGTTCACGAATTGATTGAGCGATACCGTCAAAAGTTGGGAGTAACTATCGATACGAGTGAAGCTGCTATCGTAACTCGTTTCAATATTCAAGACAGCGGACAGCAAGCCACATTGTTCTTTGTCGATAAAAATGGATTGCTATCCGTATGGCCTGATACGATCGGAAGCCAGTTGGCGAAAGCTGGTCTGGACAATCACCTGGTAGACAACTACGGGAAAAATATCAGGACTATATTGCATTCTCAAATAAAGCGCCAGCTTGCTATCCTGATCAATAAAGTAAATTTGAATGAATTCAACCGTGAAGTAGATAATTTCATTGTGCAGATAGAACAAGCCGAGTCTGTCACAGATTAAGGGTTAGTCCATTTATCCTATGCATACCCGCTCCCGTAACACTTTCGCTTCCATCCACACCGAAGGCTCCCTTCTTCCGCCTGACTTACTTCAGCGCGTACTTGCTGGTGATAAAGAACTAGGTGGTCTCACTCCTTCAGATTACCACCTGGCACAAGGAGAAAAACTAAATGAAGCCATAAACCGTTCCTGGAACCGCCTACAGGGAGCATGGGCAGCATTTCAAGCCAGCCGTAACCGCTTAGGTAGAAATGACCCGGGTACCACCCTGACGCGTGAGCGGTGGTTACTGCCGCTCTTCCAGGAGCTGAACTTTGGTCGATTGGCTATTACCAAAGCTATTGAGATTGAGAAAAAGGCATACCCAATCTCGCATGGTTGGGAGAAAGTGCCTATCCATCTGGTAGGCTGTAGGGTAGACCTTGATAGCCGCACCACTGGTGTGGCAGGAGCATCCCGCTCCAGCCCGCACAGTTTGATACAGGAGCTGCTCAATGTATCAGAGGAATCCCAGTGGGGAATCGTCTCAAACGGTCTACGGCTGAGGATCCTGCGAGATAATTTAAGCCTGACCCGCCAGGCATTTCTTGAATTTGATTTGGAAGAGCTGTTTGAAGGAGATATTTATTCAGATTTTGTGCTACTGTGGCTGTTCTGTCACCAGTCAAGGTTCGAGAACGGGGATGGTAAAACTGAAGGATGCTGGTTGGAGAAATGGTCCAAAAAAGTTCAGGAAAGCGGCATACGCGCTCTGGACCAACTAAGAAAGGGAGTCGAAGAAGCAATCACTGCACTCGGGAGCGGATTCCTTACCCATCCATCTAACCAGGATTTACGCAAGGACCTCCAATCCGGCGAGTTGAATACCCAGGATTATTACCGCCAGCTGCTACGGCTGGTGTACCGGCTGATCTTCCTGTTTGCCGCTGAAGACCGCGATCTGTTGCTCGACCCGCAAGCTGAAACAATTGCGCGTGATCGCTATGTGCGTTACTATTCAACTGCGCACTTGCGCCACCTGGCTGAGCAGCAGCGCGGCGGACGGCATGCCGATTTGTGGCAAGGGTTGAAATTGATCACGGACATATTGGCGGGAAAGGTAGTTGGGAGTGGCGCATCGGCTGGATTAGGCTTACCCATCTTGAACGGCTTCCTCTTCTCCGAAATAGCCCTTCCAGATCTGGAAGCCAACCAGGTGGATAACCAATCATTACTGAACGCCATCCGATCATTAGCCTTCACCGTCGAGGGTAGCAGCCGGCGGGCTGTGGATTACAAAAACCTGGGACCGGAAGAGCTGGGCAGTGTGTACGAGTCGCTGCTCGAACTGCACCCGATTCTCAGCAGCGAAGCCGGCACCTTCGAGCTAACTAGCGCCTCCGGCCACGAGCGCAAGACCACCGGCAGCTATTACACTCCCACCAGCTTGATCCAGGTACTTCTCGATTCGGCGCTTGATCCGGTGATCGAGCAAGCCGTAAAAAACGCAGGGGCATCCACCAACGACCAGCAGTCTGCGCTGTTGAACCTCAAAGTCTGCGATCCTGCCTGCGGTTCGGGTCATTTCCTGATCGCCGCGGTGCATCGCATCGCCAGGCGTTTAGCCCAGATCCAGGCTGGCGGTGACGAGCCGCCACCAACAGCTTTGCGTAGCGCTTTACGTTCCGTAATCGCCCACTGCATCTATGGGGTGGACGTCAACCCAATGGCAGTCGAGCTATGTAAGGTCAACCTGTGGCTGGAGTCCATCGAGCCAGGTAAGCCGCTCTCATTCCTGGATGCGCACATCCAGTGCGGTGATAGCCTGGTTGGAGTATCCCCCGGACTGGATATATCCGAGATCCCCGATGAGGCCTTCAACCCGGCGTTTGGCGACGATAAAGCCACCGCGGCGGTCTTGAAGAAGCGTAACAAGCGCGAGCGTACCGGGCAGTTAGGCTTTCGCTGGAAAGTCACCGAGCTGACCAGCGCTGAAGACCTGAGGAGCTGGCGCGCCGAACGTCTTGGGCAGGTGGACGCCATGCCCGAAGACGACCCCGTACAAGTGAATGCCAAAGCGAAGGCGTTTATTGAGTTCCGACAAACACAGGAATATATCAATAACCGGCTTGAGTACGACATGTGGACGGCAGCGTTTTTCTGGCGTATTCCTAAAGGTAATGGTGAGCATATGCTCGCCCCCACCCAGCAGGAGTTGGTCATGCTGCGCACCGGCGACAGCCCGGATATAACGTTATTGGAAAAAGTGCGCCAGATAGCGGAACGGATGAACTTCTTCCACTGGGAACTGGCCTTCCCGCAGGTGTTTACTGGCGAGAATCCGGGCTTTAACTGTGTACTTGGCAATCCGCCGTGGGAGATGTTGCAATTAGATCCGCGCGAGTTCTTTTCAATTACTTCACCAGAAATTGCTCGCATCTCAAACAATTCACAACGTGAAAAACTAATTGCAAAACTAAATGATGATAACCCAAGTTTGTATATGGAGTATCAGGAAGCTAAACATGCAATTGATGCTTATCAGATTTTTATCCACAATAGTGGCAAATTTCCCCTCACAAGTTTTGGAAGAATAAATCTTATGGCATTATTTGCCGAGCTAGATCATATACTGATTAACTCACATGGACGCACGGCTCTGATTTTACCAATAGGAATTGCCACTGACTCATTCAATCAATATTTCTTCGCAGATCTAGCAGAGAAACAAAGACTAGCAAGAATGATCGGATTTGAAAATGAAGCTTTTATTTTTCCAGCTGTTCACCATGCTTTTAAGTTCTGCGTTCTGGTGATGACTGGGGAAAAAGACAAAATTAATCATACAGATTTTATTTTTTTCTGCCGTTACTTTGAAGATATTAGGCAATCCGCAAGGCATTTTGAGCTGACTCGTGAGGACTTTTGGTTGCTTAATCCAAATACTCGAACGTGTCCTGTATTCCGAACTCGCACTGATGCCGAATTGACAAAGAAGCTTTATCGCCGATTCCCAATATTAGTGAACGTAAGCTTGGATGATAATCCCTGGGAGTTCCAGGGAATGCTGATGTTTATGATGAACACTGATAGCAAACTCTTCCAAGATACACTTACCGAAGAATCGGTGCCGCTCTATGAAGCAAAATTAATGCATCAATTTGATCATCGATATGGAACATACGAAGGGGCTGCACAATCCAACTTGAATGCAGGAATCCTTCCACAGATTTCCAATGGACAAAAGAAAAAACCGACTACAGTAGTCCTTCCTCGTTATTGGGTACCAATAACCGATGTAAAATCAAGGATTAGGGGTAAATGGAATAGAAATTGGCTTATCGGATTTCGCCATATCACCAGTAATGTGGTAGAAAGAACTTTTATTTTGAGTGTATTGCCTTTCGTAGCGACAAGCGATAGTATTTTTCTAATTCTGTTGAACAATAAGCTAGAAGCAATGAGAATTTCATGTTTCATCGGAAATTTGAATAGTATCGTTTTCGATTACGTCACACGGCAAAAAATCGGTGGTATGAACCTAAATCTATTCATTGTTAATCAGCTCCCCGTCCTACCACCGAGCGCATATACACCTATAGATATTGAATTCATCGCCCCGCGCGTGCTAGAGTTGGTCTACACTGCCTATGACCTGAAACCCTTTGCCGAAGACATGGGCTACCACGGCGAACCCTTCCGCTGGGACGAAGAACACCGCGCCCTGCTGCGCGCCGAGCTGGACGCCTATTACGCCAGGCTATATGGCCTGACACGCGATGAGCTGCGTTACATCCTCGACCCCCAGGATGTGTATGGACCTGATTTCCCCGGCGAGACATTCCGAGTACTGAAGGAGAAGGAGATCAAGCAGTACGGTGAATACCGCACGCGGCGGATGGTGCTGGAGGCGTGGGATCGTCTGGAGGGAGTGGAGCCAGCACAACCTCCTCCTGTAGCTCAGCTACTACCCAAAGATACTCTAATAGAGAAAATGCCAAATGACCAGATCCTTGCCAAGCCAGCCAGGCCCGTGAACAACCCTAAACCAGCAAGGGAAAAACCTGCACAAGATGAACTCCAACCGGGGCTGATTGACTTCAGCGTTTACCGCTGTATGAAGTGTGACAAGATGGTCATGGGATATGATCGGGAGAATCATTTAAGGGAGGTGCATGGGGGGAAGAGCGTGGAGTGGAAGAAGGTAAGGTGATGATGATATTTCATCCATTTGAGGTCCCTCTTGCCTATTCTATGATTGAATTAGCCGAATGTGCTAATCATTCATTCCAGAGATACTTCTGTTATTGGGCAGCGTTCAATAATATTTATACATTAGTCGCACACAGAAACGGGATAACAGTCCAGCTTAATTTTGATCATAACGGACAGAGAAGAATCGAGCGAAAATGGACATACATCTTTCCAAGTGTTATTACACCAAAGGAACATGAACAGATTATAGAAGCGGTAAATGTACTCGATATTCGAGTCAAAGATGCATTAATCTCTCATCCAAATACGCGTTTTTTTGTAGAACGGACACCGCAAGGAGTTGCCAGCAATCGCGATGCACTTGGACAATTAATAAATGGAGTGCTTAATGTAACGAGGACAGTAAACTCCCTATCGCCGGTGTGGAGTCCTATTGATATACAGGCTTACGAAAAGCACATGGCAGGAGACCATTCTGATATTGACCTGTTAACTGAGCAAATCATTTTCATGCTATACACTATTCGAAATAATCTGGTACATGGAAGTAAAAATCCGGGGGAAGAAAATGATTTGACAGTTGTGCAAAAAGCATTACCACTTTTGGAGTTGGTGGTAAAGGCATTTATTAGGAGTTGAACTTATGCCAGGGATGCGATTGAAGAAAATGACGAGAGAAGAATTCGAGCCTATTGCAGAGAGGCTTTGGATTCCTGTGACGTTATCAGAAGAAGGACAACCGGCATGGATTCGTGGGATACCGAAGGAAATCGTACATTTAGTACTTGCGAGCGGAACTTACATTGATCCGCGAATTGTACAAGCCCAAGGTTTAACCATCTCTGGTGTCATTGGTGGATTGGATATATACCGCTTTGATCAAGATAATGCCAACAAAGGGTATCCAATTAATAAAGATCATTATCTGATAGTGACAGATCCCACCACGCAGGATTCGCTGTTAGTCCTTGGACCATACAAAGACCATGAACATTGGTTATCTCAATTACCAGAGTTACCACCAGATATCACCGTTATCGAAGGATGATCTTTACACCAATATAGGTATTGATCATCCTCCAATAATCAGATTTCCCTAACTGAAACTTATAAATCTTGAAAATGACATTATGGCTGATCTCCCAAAAACAATTGTGAAATTTGCAACCGAATTGGTTAAATACTATGCGGAAAAAGTCTTGGGGAAAGGAGCATCGGCGATTCTCATCGAGGAATTGACAGATTTAGTTGGAGAAAGTGCGACAGAAAAAATAGAGGCATTTTTAGATCAAGGCGAAAAAGCGAAACAAATTTTATCGGCTTTTGAAGAAGCTGATGCATGTTTTGTCGCCAGCATTGAAGACCAAGAACTAAAGGAAGCGATAATCTCCTTGCCATTTAGAGGGATTCAAAATTTAGAGGGTTTTGCTTTACAGTTACCCAGTACTTTAGATGATCGTGCTCTGTTAGAAGCAATCAAAGAACAATTTTCGACAGACTGGCCAGAAAGGTTTACAACTCAACAGCTTGATTATGCTGCCCAACTGTTCCTAAAATGCCTTAATCGTGCTCTGGCAATAAAATGCGGTCAGATATTACCTGCAATTTTTATAACAGTAACCCGAATAGATGAAACAACTCAACAGACACTCTCGACACAACAAGTGATTTCTAATCAAATTAAAATTGTTGGAGAGAAAATAGATGATCAAAACGACATTCTATTACAAAAAGTTGGTGTCGCTACTAGCCTACTAATTAGTAGCCAAATTGCCCAACCTGATGGAGCTCCGCTCCACACATCCAACTATTTAGTTAGAAAAGATCTGATTGAACAGCTCATTGAAGATTTACGATTTGTTATTTGGATAGCTCTTATAGATGGACCCGGTAAGGGTAAAACCCAATTAACGTTATCTATATATGATGAATACAGAGATCCATTTCGATATTGGATTTCATTACGAAGTCAGGGAGATCAATCGTTATATCATTTTCGTGAACAAGTAATACGATGGTTTATTCAATTGAAACAACAGCCAGATTTATGGCTACCGTATATATCCGGGCAGGTACCATTTCAGGCAATCATAAAAACAATAGCTGAGATGGTAAAAAAGAATGGGATCCTTATTATCGACGATATACCTGAATTTGCTGGCCAAGAAAAATTATATGAAGAACTGGAAATTACAACAAAAGTATTTTTAGCCAATGGTGTAAAAATAATAACGACCGGTCAATGGTCCTTGCCGCCTTTGTTAAATGTACAATCGCCTTCCTCGCTATTAATAAGATCATGCCCATATTTTTCGTCTGAAGAGGTGCGAACTCTACTTGAAAATGCTACTGTGTCTAGCAAGTTAAAAACAGACAAGGTAGCAATTTGGATCACAGCGATGACCAAAGGTCATCCTAGTTTAGTTAATGCGACAATTAAATGGCTAGAGCAGCAGGGAACACAGGTATCGCTAGCTACATATGATGGATTAATAACTGGTGAACCTTTAAAGGATGTTTTAGAGCACAGTCGTTTGCTATTAATTCGACCATTAAGCGATTACCAAAAAGAATTACTATATCGTCTTTCCTTAATCAATGAGAAATTCAATAAAAAAATAGTAATGGATATCGCTGCAATCAATCCGCCAATAAGAAGACCTGGAGAAACCCTTGATTATTTAATCGGTCCGTGGTTGGAGCGATCATCTAATGACTATTTTGAAGTGACACCACTACTTGCGAATTCAGGAAAAGACAATCTCCTGATTGACATACAGAGGGAGATACATTTATTAGTAGCCGATCAATACTTATCAAAGAAAACTATTGATATCAGGAAGGCCAACTCGATATTAGTACACCTCTGGCAAGCCCATGACTATTTACGATTTTCAAGCACATTAATTCAACTCCTTCTCGCAGTCAAAACCAGTTCACAAGCCACATACATTGATTGGGCATGTGTAATATTCAATGATGTAGGTTGGCCTGATGAGATAAATCTTGGACTACGTATTATGATACGCGCTGCTCAAGTACGAACTCTAGCATTAGCCGGTGAAAAATACACGAAGATTAATGATGATTTGGATAATTTACTAAGTAAAGCTAATACCAATGAAGTCGCTCCAGCTATCCTTTTTGCGTATGTTAATGCTGGTCTTGTAAATGAGGATTTACCTGTAGAGATATCCATTCCTCGATCTTTTACAATTCTTGGTCTATTGAAAAATGCACCTAAACTAAAAGATGCGTTGTCAAATGAATTGATTGATCAATTACCAAATGCTATTTGGTCACAGGGAATGCGAGTTAAGAATCAGGATCAAATAAAACTGTTTCTTGAGTATTTTTGTAGATTATCGGATATCGATAGAAATTCTCTTGTGGAAGCCTCTTTTGCCATAGAAGTTTCAACCCATCTAATGGACCAAAGTTGGTTTTTTGAAGCCTCAAAACCTGAAGGGCAGCGTAATTGGCAATCTGTGCTTTCATTCTTGGATGAAATCGCCCAATATTCATGCATTCAAAGTTATATGTGTTTTCAAGTAGCAATCGCCCGTGCGAGAGGGGTAATATTTGCAGACTATCTCAGACAAGTTGATAAAGCTATCGAAATACTTGAAGGATTAGCTGGATTGACAGAACATGACGCATTATTTCAGGTTAATTATTCAATGGGTTGCTTTGCTTCAGATGCAGGTTTGAGCGCCCAGGCTATTAAATATTTTAATAAAGCTGAAATGGCCAATGGGCTAGGTTTTTCATTTTATCGAATGGATAACACAATTCGATTAGGAATAGAAAACAGCCGACAAAAAGAGTGGGTAACAGCTAAAGGATTAATCATTCAGTCCATTCATCGACTGGCCAGAAGTGAGGGGAAAGATATTTTCAGGATGAAGCGCTTAGAACTTTTAGGAGAATTGGCATTCATCTATTGGTCAAACGGTGAATTGGCAAGGGTATGTGGCTCAATGTACGGATATATTATGGGTCTTGTTAAAGAGAAGGATATAGATGACCCCTTATACAAAGAAGCATTTAATAAAGCTGGGCATGGTTTGGGATGGTGGGTTTCAATTGCAGGTACCGGCAAACCACCCAACGCAACTTTGAATGGTGGTGAATATGCAGCTGTAAAAGCTGGTATGTTTGGGATTCGTCGTGAAAGGTTAGCTGATCATGTGCCGCATTATGGATTTTCTAAGGCATTGTTGCTAAATCAGCTAGCAATGCTCGCAGACTCGGCTTATCTTCGGCGTACGTCATGGAAATTATATAAACTTGCTCGGAATCATTATCAAAACGAACAGAATACAAACAATTTAGAAGCAAATATGCTCTACCTAGATCTAACTGGTCTTGAGGTGGAGTTCGGTAATCCTAAAGAAGCGATTATGTATGCCATATCTTCAATAAAGACATTCGCAATAATGAGAGTTATCGGAAGAAAAAAGGATGGATATGCCCATACTCTATATCATAATTCCTATACATCAGAAATAACTGATGAAGATTACCAGATTGCAGAAAAACAGTTAGTTCACACCTTGTTTGCACCAGTCTTTTCTCACCTAATTAGTAGAGACTGGTCTACTGAGGAAATCAGGTCAAGATTATCTACCTGGAAGAGCCTAGTTATCCAACACAAAAAAGATTTAATTTATTCAGATGAATGGTTGAACGTTCTTAATTATTTTGGTGACTTAATCCATTATTGGAAAGAAGATATTCCGATAGATGAAGAATATGGAGTATTTGGTGAGAAGACAATTTTTACGATTTTTCGTTATATCCTTTCCTCAGATAAATCTAAAGTTAGTTTGAAAGAAGCCTATCAAAATCAGCTGAGCGGTGTTATTTCTTTAGCTCAATTTGGACAATCTGTAAAGCACACCCTGCCGGGTATTGGCAGATTCATTCATCGATATTGGTTCGATATTGCTCGTAACCGCCGCTTTGCAATAAAAAATCCTCAAGAATTTATTGATGATTTAATGGCGATTAATCCCTATCTCGGAGGTGTTACTCTTGAAGGTGTATTGAAACGGGCAAGCCAAGCTCTCGGACTAAGTGTACCCAGTGATGCGTTGAATAAGTTAGATGAGGTAAAAAAGATATCCAGACCGTGGGATTTCAAATCTGAGGAACCCTGTTAATTGAGAGGTTTCATATCACAAGGAACTACAAACTATCCTTTAAAAACACCAAATAAAAAAAATGAAGTAATCGATCCTTGTAAAGTAATAATCAATTCCTCGTTGCTTATATAAATTCTTAGTGGATACCATCGAGGTTATTATGGCTAATTTCAAAGCCTGGCAAGTAGGAGAAGCAGTCCCTTTAAGTTGGCTGAATCCAATGTTAGTCTGGAATAGAACATGGAAGTTTTCCTCCCATCTGTGCTAGATAGGGTATTTTGAGGAGAGTTGGAAAGGGATATATCACATAAGGAGCATCTGATTATTTGGAGCAGTAGTATGAAAATACCGGTAATTGAGCTTACACCCGAAGAATTTGAACTCATCCGATGTATACCATTTTCACCAAAGCGCGAATTATTATCGCAAGAAGAGTATGCGTGTGCTTCTAGTGCCGCTGTCTCATTAATGCGTTCTCTTCTCAAGAGGAAGGTTATTCCCAAAATTCGGCTTTACTATTTCGTTGATGCGGATTTTAACTCGAGGTCCAGAAAATCACACAAAGAGATATTTGAGATAAACGGTACATCCGGCGAGGATATTTATAAACATCCTCATTTCTGGCCTTTTCTTCACTACTTCATTTTTGGACCCGACCTGCGAGAAGAAATAAAAGAAGCATTTTTACGTATTGTTGGCTCGGAAGAGTATATTTCAGGTAGTGATATACCAAAGCTTAGACAGTTTGTACGTGATCAAACTCGTAACTATGGATTGTATCCGAAGAAAGCGTCCGAAGAATTTTATAAGCTCGCTTTAGAATGTTGAATCGAAAATATTTTGGCGCGAATGTTAAGAGATGCTGTTCACACAATTAGAACGGGCTAAAGCATAGGGCATAACTCGATCATCAGCATTAGCACACTAAGATTGCGCATCAGAAAATTGGGTATAGGTATTGGCTTTAGAGAGCATTTTAAGCGCAACTATTGATTTGGAGGAGAAATGCATCTTATTGAAATCAACATTAAGAATTTTCGCTGCCTGAAGGATGTAAAAATACCCTTCCGTGAACTGACCGTCTTGATTGGAGAAAACGATGCCGGTAAGAGCACGGTTCTGGATCTGTTGGATCTGATCCTTAATGAGCGCCAACCAGAAGATAGCGATTATTACTATTTCGATGATGGACTTGGGGAACCAGAGAAGCGCGCAGATGAGATCGAGGCCATTCTTATCTTCCGACCATATATGGGGCAGGACATTCCACCGGAACTTCTTGCACAAGATGGGTATATCTATTTGAAAAAACGCTACACCCGGGAATCGGAAGATACCTGGTATAAGGGGCGTTGCTTCGACCAAGATACCCTAAATCAAGACTTGACACAGCTCAAGGTTGCAGATATCGACAGCCTTATACAAGTATTTGGGATCACCATCGAAGGACGGTTGAACAAAGAAGAGAAGATACGAAGAATCCAAGAATATAAAGAACAGGCACCATTTCACGAAGATTGGGTATTGACATCTCAATCGACCTTAAGGGAAATACTTCCACGTTTCGATCGATACCGATCGATCGACTACCAGGAACCGACAAATGTGGTCATGAAAACGCTCAAGACGGTATATGAATCAAGGATCTACGAGACCGATGGGGAAGGCACACGGCGGCCAATTGCCTCACTTCGAGAATTGAAAGCTGATATCGATACGGAATTGAACAACAAAGTGGCGGAACTACTCGGATATATACAGCGATATAACCAGAGGATCCGTCGAGTTGAGTTCACCCCAACCATTGACTTCTCGGGGGGATTGAAAAGTGGACAATTTTCAATCGACGATGGCAGAGGGCTTCACTGGCTTACCAAGTGTGGCGATGGGACCAAAAGACGCTTGTTGATGGCATTCTTCGATTGGGATCGAGAAGTCCTCAGTCAGCAACAGACCCGCTCTCTACTTCGTGGGTACGACGAACCGGATGTCAATCTGCATTATGAAGCCCAGCGCCATATGTATCGGACCATCCGCGATATCTGTCATCAGGAGGGTTCCAGGGTTCAAGCAGTCATTTGTACCCATTCGCTTACTATGATCGACCATGCTCCTCCGACGAGTATCAACCTGCTCCGACTGTGCGATTGTGGCATGACAGGTGTGAATTACATCGATACGAATGATGACCAAGATATCGAGGATTTCCTTGCCAACCTGGCTGCGGAGTTGGGCATCACGAATTCCATTCTCTTCTACGAACGCTGCTATATCGTGATCGAAGGACCAACGGAGGAAAACGCCCTTCCTATCTTTTACCACCGGTTGTTCAACCATAGCATGATCGAGGACGGCATTCGAATGATAAACATCGAAGGTAATGGAGGCAGAAAGGGCTTGCTCAAATTACTGGGCAGGAATCGACAATATCTTACGCTCGCTTTTCTAGATAGCGATACTCAAACGCATCAGGAGTTCCTTACTGCGGGATTCTCACAGGAACAGTTTAATGACCACTTGATCTTAATTGGGCAAAAGGAATTCGAGGACGCCTTTTCCGATGAAGCTATATGCTTATGTCTGAACCAGAATTGGCCCCGAACAGATGATGAGGCTTGGAGTGCAGAGCATTTGCACGATTTGCGTAATGAGCTCGATAAAAAATTTTCCGATCGTTTGATGGGGCTGATCTATATCAATAGCGAAAGCGGTGTACCAAATACGAAACCCGTTTATGGACAGAAATTAGCCAGCGCTTGCCCAATCGAGATGATCCCCGAACGGATTATCCACCTTTTCAATAGAGCCAGAGAAATTGCTTGTATTTCATAAGGAAAATGAAAATGGAGCGAACACCTGTTTCTTCGAGCGACCTGAGGTCCGTTGGATATGATCCCATGTCACAAATTTTGGAAATCGAATTCAACTCCGGGGGAGTCTAGCAATACTTCGATGTCCTGGAAAGTGTTTACCGGGGACTTATGATCGCCAGCTCACACGGCCAATACTTTCACCAGGTAATCAAGAATTCATATCGACATATTCGCACCGAGTAAGTCTCGGAGCTCTCTAGCATCTAATCCCGATAGGGAAAAAAGTGTAAACAAGCCTAAAATGCTAATTTTGTACACATCGCACGCCGATAAAAGCATAGAAGATCCTTGAGAATTGCTTAGTATTATCTGATTGTGAAATTCTATTCATCGAAATGTAGACTGTAAGTTTCAGTGGAATAGCCAGAAAAGAACAATCTTCTGTATTATAGTTAAATCCTATCAACCGAATCCTCCAAATCCTCCTCCCCTGGCGTCGTGTAAATCCTGGTCGTGTTTAGATTGCTATGCCCCAATAGCATTGCCACCTTCTCCAGCGATACCTCTGCGTCTATCAAAGCCTTAGCAAAACTATGCCGTAGGGTATGAGGAGTAACGTTCTTTAGCTCGGCTCTCTTCGCAAAGCGCTGCACCGCCCGTTGGATGGTCTTGCTTTGCACACCTTCATTACGCTGGCCGAGGAAGAGCTCATTCCCTTCCACATCTGGCCTCATTCGAAAATAATCGAGTAAAGCCTTACGCGCCTTGGCATTCAGCGGGATCTCCCGCCGCTTCGTTCCTTTCCCTTCTCGCACGACCACGCTTCCCTTCCGCTCATCCAGAATAATGTCGCTCAGGCGTAAGTGGACAATTTCTCCTACTCGCAGACCAGCATATAGAATTAGCATAACAATTGCTGCATCGCGTAGATACATCAAGCGCAGTCGCGGGTAACGGCGCACAGCATCTTCAACTTCCTTCTCCAAAGCCCGAAGTAAGGCTGCACGCTGCTTCTTATCCAACCATTTCGGAGCCAGTGCCACCTCTTTGACAGCCTTAACTCCCTGCACCGGGTTACGACCATTCTTGACATATCCGGCTAGCTCCAGCCAGTGAGCATAAGTTGCCAGGGAAGCAAGCCGACGGTTGATCGTCTTTGGCTTATTGGCCTGCTCAAGCAGATATTGCTTGTATCCTCTCACAGCTTCATTCGTCAAACCATCAGGGACTAGTAACTCTTGGTATTGCTTTTCAAACCACTGCCCGAACAGATGCACATCCCCCACATACCCTGCGATTGTCACCGGCGAGCGATCCTCTGCCAGCAGATAAGCCCGGAATTCATCCAAGTGCAGTTCGTCTGTCATTTCCGTATCCTTCCTCTTGTTTTCGTGTTTGCCCTTTTTAGGGTGATTTTTTATCCTCATGACTGGGGGAGATAGCTGTTTGCTTCTTTGCGTAGCTCCTGAGCCTTCCTGGCAGCTTAATGAACGTCCTATCTCTGCAAATGGCGTATTTTGTAGGACGCCTTAATAGGACGCCCTTATAGGACGCCTCATCTTTTGGCATAGGACGCCTTATCGGGTGCTTTTTTCACCATTTCTGAGAACCTCCTCTGCATGGCGTTGGAGGTCGATATTCCACTCAAATTTCCTGCAGCCCGAGGAAGTCTTGTAGCCCCACAGGGTGATCATGCGTGTCTCAAGCTGGTGCACCGGGGCGTAAAGTAAGAAGGCAACCAGTTGGCTTACCGGCACTCCTTCTTTCTTGGCCAGGATTTCCAGGCGCTTCTTAAGGTTGACCGGCAGGTCCAGATTGACCCGGTGCGCAAGACGTTTCTGTGCACGCTCCCGTTCTTTCTTTCGCTGAGAACGCAGGTTTTTCGGCAGGTGAGATTCGACGTTGCGGCGCTGTCCCTGGTTCAAAAGGGACTCGACGGCTGGATCGACAATAGAAAGGTCATCAAAACCGGTAAAGCCTTGTTTGTTAGTGTTTTTCATATCAACTCCTGGATTCGTTCCAAAACCTGAATGTATCCTCCAATTCTTTTATTGCCCTGGTCATAACCGGTCAGGGCTTTAGTACTCGGTTCGTATTCCCATAGGGTCTTCCCGAAACGACTGGCGACCCGGCATTGGGTATCCTGAGGAATTGGTGGCATGACCAGTCGCCCAAAGGTCTGCGCCAGGTGGACGAGTTGCTCGTGACTCTCCAACGTGACCCGCTCGTAGAAAGTCGGGAGAATGCCTGCCACCTGGCAGTGACTGATGCGTTTCAATGCTGCCAGGGTTTGCAGAGCATCCCGCACACCATTGACCGCCAGCTTGTCCAGACGCGTCGGGATTAGTAGATAATCGGCGGCGACTATAGCGGCAAAGTGCAGTAGATCAACCGAGGGGGCACAGTCGAGGGCGATCACGTCATGGCCTGAGCCCTGCAATACATCCGCCAGGACGTATTCCCGCAAAGTCACGCCTGCCAGGGATTGCTTCAAGGCGGTTGTGCTCTTGTCGGAACGGATGATCGCCAGGCGTTCCAACCCGCTCGGGCTGATCGCCAGATCCAGCGGGATGCGTAGATCAGGTGAGAGCAGGCGACGAAGATCGTCGCCGTGAGGCAAACCCAGGCTATCGGCGACATTGCCCTGGGTGTCCAGATCAACCAGAAGCACGTGGTATCCCATTCTGGCCAGGCCAGAGGCAAGAGTGACCGCTGTGGTCGTCTTACCCACCCCGCCCTTCTGGTTCAAGATAGCGATGATGGTTGGCATAAAACCTCCTTAAATTTAGCTTTCATATTGACCTACTGGTCTAGCTACACCAATCGTGAGGTAAATCTAGCAAATCATGAGTGTTAGCATCATCATGGCCTTGAGAGATAAACTGATTGAACAGCCACTGCTGCTCAGTGAGCGTTTGTAGATAGAGATTAGTTTCCTCACATTTCCTCCAGTGAGTATTCGGCTCATCAATCCACCTGCTTGTAACGAGCTCTCGGTATTCTCGACCAATCCGGATCAGCCGCCTGATGACGAGATACACAGCCATGCCGAATAGCACAACGAAGATTAATGTGACCAGCAGCAGAATAAGAACCTGGCTATGGTCGAGGTCGTTGATGCCCTGGGTAACCCACGCAGCTTTGATAACGCTCAAGTCCTGCGGGGTATCCACTGCGTTGCCTCCTGACCAATAGGTATCCAGAGCAGGTAAACACAGGATGAAGAATCCGATCTTTTTCATATCACACCTCCGTAATTTTGAATGAATCGCTAATAACCAGTATCAGGAACAGGTATGCCTAATTGGTCCGCCAACATACGCAGGCGATCTCGCGGCGCGCCTCCCATTGCTTTCCGCCAAACCTGATCCCATGGACTTTGTCCAGCTAATTCCCTGGTCAGCATATCTGCCAGCTCGTTGGCTGGTAATTTAGCAAGCATATCCCAAGCACCTCCCGCGCCGCGGGTTGGAGCAGGAATCAGTCGACTAATGGCATGACCGATGGGATCTTGGATGCTATTCCCACTCGCACTCGCGGCGTAAAGTAACCAGGAAACAAAGGCTTG
>Ga0315277_10002003_pt1 | contig 28739 bp, 21 predicted proteins | sample YL17G05_15_MG_FD_203695 | JGI IMG/M metagenome (GOLD analysis project Ga0315277, IMG submission 203695) | Sediment microbial communities from Yellowstone Lake, YNP, Wyoming, USA - YL17G05_15 | ecosystem: Environmental > Aquatic > Freshwater > Lake > Sediment | place: USA: Wyoming | collected... | reverse complement strand
CGCCGAGGCGTTGGCTTGGTGACCGCCAATCACGGATTGCGGACTTTGAAGCTAACGAGATTCGCCATCCGGAAGATCAAGGAGCGTAACATGCTTGCCTTCGTGCGGATGCAAAGGATCGCGTTGCCGGCTGTGTGGATGATTGTTGCTTGCTTTCTGCCGGCGTGGGCCGAACAGGCGGCCACACCAGCCGAACCCAAGATGCCTGCCACCAGCGCCGGCGCACCTACCTCGGCCCCAGCGCCGGTCTTCCTCGCCAAGCTGACCGACGACCGTCTGGTGGAAATGGCCAAAGCGACCGCCATGACGTCGGACGCTCTGCGGATGGGCGTGGAATACATCCAGAAGTATAAACCGCTGATGGCCCGCGACCTGGACAAACTCTATCAAACCAATCCCAGAGCATTTCGCGTGCGCGTGACGGAGATGTCCCAGTACGCGCGCCAACTGGCGAACACGAAAGATCCGGTTCAGCGTGCGCGAAAAGAGCAATATCTGGCGCTGGAAGCTCAGGCGGAACAAACGGCCGTCCGCTACAAGGAAGCCGCCGAGAATGCGAAACTGCAAATCGAGGTCGAACTGAAAGGCATCCTGGACAAACTCTTCGCCTTCAAGGTCGAGGACGAACGCGCCGTGCTGGATCAGGCCCGCAAAGACCTCGAAGAGAAGCAGGCCGCTCTCGAACAGCGCGTGAAGAATAAAGACCGCATCATAGACCGCGAACTGACCCGGATGCTGGGGCTCAGCGAAACCCTGGCTTGGTAAGCCGGAACAACGGAACGATTGGGACGGCAGACGGCATCAAAGATGGTCACCGCGGTGAGGTTTGGCAGCGTTTCATAGCCGCCGGCGCATTTGGCGACCTCTCACTTGAGCACGCCGCAGAGGCGCTGGGAGTTTCTGCTTCACCCTGGGTCAAACATGCAAAGAGCCGTGGCATTAGTACTGGCGGGTGGACGGATCCGGGGTTACGGGGTTCTGACGCTGAACCGTACCAAGGCGGCGTTGCCGTTTGCCGGTTTCTACCGCATCGCGGATTTTGCCCTGAGCAACCTCGCTCGCTCGGGCATCGGACGCGTCGGGTTGATCTGCCAATACCTGCCGGCCTCGCTCATCGAGCACGTTGGCAGCGGCGAGGCCTGGGGACTGAACGGCTTCGGCTGCGAGGTGCGGTTGATGCCGCCGTTTGTCGGCGTGGGCAAGATCGAGTGGTTTCGCGGCACCGCCGACGCCATTTACCAAAACATAAATTTCATTTACGACTGGAACCCCTCGTATGTGATCATTTGTTCGGCCGAACACGTGTATAGTCTCGACTTTGGCGACGTCATCGCCTTTCACGAGGCCGCGGACGCCGACCTTACGATTGTCGAAAAGCAGGCATCTGCCGACCTTCTGTCGAAACGATTCGGCTATGTGGTCAGCGACGCAGAAGGGCGCGTCCTTCGATTCGACGAAAAACCCGCAACGCCGCCGTCCGACCGAATCTCCATCGGCATCTATGTGTTCAACAAGAATGGCCTCATTCAACAGTTGGAGCGGCTTGCGCAGGGCGAGAAATGCTTCAATCTGGCGCGCGACATCATCCCCTCCATGATTGACGGCCACCGGGTTGTGACCTATCCCTTTCGCGGCTATTGGAATTATCTCGAAACGGTCGCCGACTACTACGATGCCTCGATGTCGCTGCTGGGCGACTCGCCGGAGATTGATCTGGCCGGCTGGGGGATCGAAACGAATCCAAACGACCGAGGGTTGAGACGCCGCCCCAGCGCCATTGTAGGTCCGACGGCGACTGTCCGGGATTCCCTGATCAGTCCGGGCTGTCAGATCGAAGGCACGGTCGAAAGGAGCATTCTGTCGCCGGGCGTGGTGGTCGAGCGCGACGCGCTTGTCTGCGATTCGATTCTGATGCATGACGTGCAAGTCGGCCGCGGTGCGCGGTGTTATCGGGTTGTTTCGGACAAGGATGCGGTCTTCGAGCGGGGCAGCGACGCCGGCTCGCCCGCCTCGGGGCCATCGCTCAATCGGTCGAATCTCACGCTGATCGGCAAGGGTTTTACGGTGAAACCCCGGTCGTCCGTTCACTGGCGGGCGGTGGGGGCAACGCCGGGCGGCAGGCAAGCCGCAGGCCAAGGATGGGCGGAACATGGCTGACAGGGAAACCCGATCGGTGCGGACCGTTGCCATGATCCTGGCGGGTGGCGAAGGCAGCCGCCTGTCGGTTCTCTCGGAAAAACGCGCCAAGCCGGCGGTTCCGTTTGGCGGCATTTATCGGATCATTGATTTCACGCTCAGCAATGTGATGCACTCCCAGATTCCCGTGGTCGGAATCTGCACCCAGTATAAGCCCTACTCGCTCATGGATCACATCTCGATTGGCGAGGCGTGGGGGTTTGCGCGGCACGGTCGGATGGCCAAAGTTCTGCCCCCCTACCAAGGCGAAGAGGACTCCGACTGGTATGCGGGGACGGCCGACGCCATCTGCCAGAATCTGGGGTTCCTCGAGCGCCACAACCCCGATCTCGTTCTGATCCTTTCGGGCGATCACATCTATCGAATGGACTATCGCCCGATGATCGCGTTCCATCTCGACCGCCAAGCGGCTTTGACGATTGCCTGCCAGGAGATTCCCCTCGAGGAGGCTTCCCGCTTCGGCATCATGGAGACGAACGCGGAGGGGCGGATCATCGGATTCCGGGAGAAACCCAAAGAAACGCCTCGTTCGAATCATGCCAATCTGGGCATCTATGTATTTGAGGCGAAGATACTGGCCGATCGGTTGCGGGCCGACGCGCACGACAAGAAATCCACGCACGATTTCGGTCGCGATGTGATCCCCGCCATGATCGCTTCCGATCCCTGTTACGCGTACCGGTTCTCCGGCTACTGGCGCGATGTCGGCACCTATCAGTCCTATTGGCAGGCCCATATGGATCTGCTCGATCCGCGTTCGGGTCTGGAACTCAAACGTTGGGAAGTCTATACGGCGACGAAAGGCATGGGCGACGGATCGTTGATACCCGCTCGCATCCGCCACGGCGGTCGAGTTGAGCAGAGCGTGATTTCGTGCGGTTGCCAAATCGAAGGCCTCGTGCGGCACAGCGTGGTATCGCCGGGAGTGCGCGTGGCCGCCGGTGCAGCGATCGAAAACGCCGTCGTGCTCAGTGGTGTGCAAATCGGTCAACACTGCGTGGTGCGCAACAGCATCATTGACAAATCGAGCGTCATCCACGATGGGTGCGTGATCGGTGCCGAATATGAAAAGCCGGAGGACGCGAACCAGCAGCAACCCGTGGTCACACTGATTGGCAAACAGGTCGAACTGCCCCCGGGTTACACGGTATGTGCGGGGTGCGTCATTCCCTTTGGCATGGGGCCGAGCGTCTTGCCTCCCCCACCGCTTCGGCCAACCCCTTGACAGGCCCGGCATGGTCGTGCGAGCGAAGATCTACCCTGGCGCGTGCCGGCGCCCGACAGACTCAAAGGTGTCCGGCCCCAGCAGCCAAACGCCGGCGGACTCCGAGGATTGCTTCTCCATGGGAGGACGAAAGGACAAAGCGGCCATGTCCGTTCGGATTGCGCGCACACTTGCCGAAGCAAGCCGGCTGATGGGCCGCCGCAAGACGGTATGCTGCGTGGGTGTCTTCGACGGCGTCCACGTCGGCCACCAAAAGCTCATCGGCGCGGCTGTGGCTGAGGCGCGGCGGCGGCGGTGCTGGAGCCTGGTGCTGACATTTCGCAATCATCCCCTATCGCTCCTGGCGCCCGCCTATGCGCCGCAGCTGTTGACCGACACGGATGAAAAAGTGGAACAGATCACGAAATTGAAACCAACGCTTCTCGCCCTGATCGAGTTTGACCATCGAATCGCCGATCTGGAACCGGATGTTTTTGTCGAAGCGGTCTTGGTCAAACAGATTCGCGCCGTCTCGGTGTGGTGCGGCGCCGACTTCCGCTTTGGCCGCGAAGGGCGCGGCGACCTGCCATTACTCCGTCGGTTGGGACGGCGATTCGGCATCTCCGCGCGAACGATTGAGCCGGTCCGTCTGCGCGACCGCATCGTCAGCAGTACGTGGATTCGATCATTGATCGAACACGGCGAAGTGGAACAGGCAGCCGACTGTCTGGGTCGAAACTACGTCGTCCGCGGTCAAGTGATCCACGGTCACGGGCGCGGACGCCGGCTCGGATACCCAACGGCCAATTTGGCGCCCTCGCCTGGAATTGTTCTCCCCGGCGATGGGATTTATGTTGTGCAAGTCGCTGCGGGCGGGCGCCTTTACGGCGGTATGATCCACATCGGCCCGGTCCCAACGTTTGGGATTGCCGAGCGACGGCTCGAAGTCCATCTCTTCAATTTCAAAGGCAACCTCAGAGGCAAAACCGTTGGGCTGTATTTTATTGCGTGGTTGCGAGACGTGAAACAATTCGATTCGCCCAGCCAACTCGTTCTTCAGATGAAAGACGACGAACAGCGCGCCCGCGCCGTCCTGCAAGGACCCGACGATGGGCGATGAAGGCATGAAAGACTTCCCGGCCGGCTCGGAACCGACGGGCCGGCCATCGCAAGAGGGGAGCGCTCCGTCCTCGTCCCTTTTCGACTCACACGGGCCCGCAAGAAAAAGCCGCCCGCGCGAACTGATCTTCGTCGTGGTGGCGATTCTCCTGGTTCTCGGTCTCGCAGAAGTGCTGCTTCGACTGACCGGGTTTCGCTTCCTGTCCGTCCCTCAACTGATTGTTTCGACCTGGGGTCCTGAGCAGCTGGATGCAATGAATGAGGGCCTTGGCTCCAACGTTTTTCAGCCCGACGATCTGCTCTTTTGGAGCATGTTCCCGGGCGCCCGGCTCGACGTTCGGCAAGTCAACGAATTGGGGCTGCTCAATGGGCCGGTGGAAATCCCCAAGCCGACCGGAGTCTATCGAATCCTTTGCCTGGGCGATTCCTGCACGGCCATGGGGCCCATCCCCTATTCGCTTGCGCTTCAGAAATGCCTGAATCTTACAGGACAATCCGACAGACGATTCGAGGTCATCAACGCCGGCGTTTTCGCCTACACGTCGCTTCAGGGACTTCGCCTGTTTCGCGACCGCTTGGGCGACACGCAGCCCGACCTGGTGACCATTTGCTATGGATGGAATGATCACTATCTGACCGAAGGCTATCCGGACAAACTCCTGCGAAGCCGCGAAGCGCCGGCGCCCGGAATGCTGCGGTTGCTCCGCCGGATGCGACTCTACCAGCTGGCGCGGCGAATTGTCCAGGCCGCGCAAGCGCCCCGAACCGACGAGCCGCGCGTCCGGGTTGCGCCCGAAGATTATCGCGACAATCTCCGCGCAATGCTGGATCGGACCGCCGAGACGGGCGCCCGCGCGATCCTGCTGACGGCCCCCAGCAACCACTCGCTTGGCCGCGTTCCGGAATTCTTTTTCCAGCAGCACTATGCCGAAAGCGACGAAGCGTTGATTGCCCGACATCGCGCTTACAATCAAATCGTTCGCGAGGTCGCCGCCGAAAAGAAGGCCGAATTGCTTGATCTCGACGCAACCTTTAACCAACGAAACAAAGACGAATTGATCCTGGCCGATGGGGTTCATCCCAACCGCCGCGGCCGCCATCTGATCGCCGAGATGCTCACGGCGCAGATCGGACGGATGGGCATTCTTTCGCCCGACGACCGGAAGCGGATCGCCGAGAATCTGACCTACGATTCCACCGACCCGAATGTGCTTCGCAGTCGGATCGAGATTCTCGGTCAACCGCTGCGCGTGACGGTCGGCCAACCGCTCGACATCGCCGTCCGAGCGGCGAACACCGGCGACACCATTTGGCTGGCGAGTTCCACGATCGGCTATGGCTATGTTCGCCTGGAAGTGATCATTCGTGACAGCGCCGGCAAGCAGCTGTTCGAAAAGGAAAGCGGCCAACTGCCGCGCGATGTCCGCCCGGGCGAAACGGTGGAAGTCCGTTGGACCCTTGGCCCTTTCGGGCAACCGGGCCGCTATGGTCTCGACGTGGCCGGGGTGGCTGAATATGTGGCATGGTTCAAGGAGACCGGCGACAAGGAGACAACCACGCCTTTAGTGGTCGAGGAGAGAAAGCCGTAGCGCGATTCTTGACCTTGGTCTTGAAGAGTGCGACTTCGCTACGATGTGTTCGTATGCGATTGAATGCCCAAGAAGTGTTTGTCGTGTTATGAAGATTCTTCACACCAATTTTTTGCACGGTTGGGGCGGACAGTCGAACCGCATCCTAAACGTCTGTCGCGGTCTGGCCGAACGCGGCTATGATATCCTGATCGTCGCGCCGGGCGACAGCGAGTTGGTCCGTCGGGCGAACGCGGCCGGACTGAAAACCGACACTTCGATCAGCTTTCGGCGCGGTCTTCGGCCTTTGGCGTTGATCCGCGACATCCGCCAAATGCGCCGTCTCATCGCCGAGCACCAGTTTGACATCATTCATACGCACGGTCCGCAAGACTCCTGGCTTGTCGCCTTTGCCAACCGGCCCAAGCGCGCGCCGGTCATTCGCACCAAGCACAACTCTTTCCCCATCCGCGATCACTTCGGCAACCGGTGGCTTTACGGGCGGGTATTTGATCGAATCATCTGTATTTCCGAAGCCATCCTCGAGCAATGCACGGCCAAGCTCTACATCCCGCCCAATCGCCTGGCATTCATCCACAGCGCCATTGAACTGGACCGCTATGCGAAGCCGGATCCCGCCGCGGTTGCGGCATTGCGCGCGCAATGGGGCGGGCGCAACCCCGTTGTTGTGGTTATCGCGCGATTGCGCGAAGAAAAAGGCCATCGCTTTCTGTTCGAGGCGATGGCTCGACTGCGGAGCGATTTTCCCGCGATTCTGCTGGTCGTCTCCGGCGTCGGCTCGCTGCGCGCCGAGATGGAGCAACGCGTCGCAGTGCTCGGCGTCGCCGACCTCGTACGGTTTATCGGTTTTCGAACGGATATCCCCGAGCTTCTGGCCGCCGCCGATCTTTTCGTCCTGCCCTCCGTGTCCGAAGGGCTTGGGACCGCTGCCATCGAGGCTTCGGCCGCGGGACGGCCCATTGTCGCCAGTCGCATTGATGGGATCCCCGATATCGTGCGCGACGGCGAGACGGGCCGATTGGCCAATCCCGGCGACGCCGAGGACCTGGCGCGCGTCATGAAAGAAGTCCTGTCCGACCGCGTGACGGCCGAACGGTATGCCGCCGCCGCCCGCCGCCGTGCATTCGCACATTTCGCCGTCCAGTCGCTTGTCGAAAAGAACATCGCCGTCTATTCGGAGTTGCTCGACAGTTTGGGCCGCCGGCCCGCCAAGACGCAAGAAAGCGGTTGAATGCCGCAGCCCGCATGTTTAGATTCCACGGTTTAGAACAGCCGGAAAGGTCGCGGTGAGCAGCCTTTGCTGCGCTCCTGCGAGGGATCGAATGCGCAAGATTTGGTTAATCGCCAAGACCATTCTGATCGAAGCGGTTCGCCGCAAAGACCTCTACGTCGTCGCCCTGCTTTCGGCGCTGATCATTTCGATCGTCGGCGTCTTTCGGTTCTTCGACGTTGAGGGTCTGCACAAATTCTTCCGCGAAGTGTCGCTGACGGTGATGAACTGGGCGACAACGATCATCGTCATCCTGTTGGCGGCGCGCCAATTGCCGCGCGAATTCGAATCGCGCACGATCTATCCGCTGCTCGCCAAACCGGTCAGCCGGTTGCATTTTCTGGTGGGCAAATTGGTGGGCACTCTGCTGGCCGCGGCCATCGCCTACGCCATTTTCATGCTCTTCTTTTCGTTCGGGCAATGGCAAATCGGCGTGCCGCTGGTGTGGCCCACGTTTTTCCAGATGATCTACCTGCATTTCCTCGCGCTGGCGATCCTGGGCGCGCTGACGTTGATGCTTTCGACCCTGATGACCCATTCCGCCGCATTGACCATGGCGTTTCTCTTTTTCCTTTTCTCCGAGCGAATTACTTCGTTCCTGTGCATCTATTATGAGAAAGCAGGCGAAGCGATGCGTTGGTTTCTGTGGGTGTTGAACTACACGGTTCCCCAGCTGGCGCTGACCGATCTGACGGACAAGGTGGTCCACGATTGGCCGCCGATCCCCGCGTGGGTGTTGGGTTTCTGGACCGTGGACGCGGCGATTTTCGTGGCGGCCTTTTTCGCCATTAGTTTCCTAAAGTTTCGCAAGCGGGAGATTTGAGCGATGCCGGCTTGGCTTGTCGCGCGCATCACTTTTCTCGAGACGTTACGCAAGAAGGACTACTACGTCCTGCTGATTCTCCTGGGAATCTACGCGCTGATTGCGACGATGCTTCTCCAAGAAAAGGCACAGAACGACGCGATCCGGCGGTTGCTGTTCAGCCTGGGTTTGACGTTCAGCTTCGGCGCGGCGGCGATTCTGGTCGTGGTTTTGGCCGCCCGCCAGGTGCCCAAAGAGATCGAGCAAGGGACGATTTTGCCGCTGTTGGCGCGGCCCCTTTCGCGCGAGCAATTCCTAACGGGCAAGTTCCTGGCGTGCTGGTTGGTGGGCCTGATCGCCCTGCTTTCCTTCGTCGTTCTGATTCGCCTGATGGTGCGACCGCCCTTGGGATTCAGCGAAATCCTCTTCGCGCAGACGATTATCCTCAAGGCGGCCGGGTTGGGTGCGCTCGCCGCGATGACTCTCATGCTGTCGCTTGTCCTCCCCGAAGCGCTGAACATCACACTGTCGCTGGGCTACTACTTTCTGTGGGGCATCGTGTTCAACATTCTCCAATCGGCTCTCGCGTTTGTCGGGGGAATGGGCGGACGCGTCGTCGGGCGGGGTCTCTACGCTCTTCCTCACTTTGAAATGCTAAACATTTCGCGGATCTGTCTGGCACAAGGCGAGCCCTTGGCGTGGTGGTTGACCCTCTCGCTAATCGTCTATGCGGCCGTCTATGTGGTGATCGCATTCCTGGTCGCCTTCAATCTGTTCGAAAAACGGTGGGTCTGATGGCCGTTCGACTGTCAAAACCTTCCCAGCGATGGGCTGTCGTGATCGCCGCTCTGGCAATGCTGGCCGGCGTCAGTCCCCTGCTCGTCGGACGGATCGCCGAGCTCATTCCCTTTCCACTGACGCCCGATCGCGAGCGCGACGAATCGAGCGGCGTGGTGCGGATTTTCCGCGGTCTGCAAATGTCGCTTGCCGACATTTGCTACGCCAAATCCACCCACTACCAGCACCGCGGCATTCTCTACCAGATTCTCGACGAGGACATCCTGGGCGAGGAAATCAACAAGGAGCAGAATCAACTGACCGAAGGGGCGGACAAGGCAACCTCACCGACATCGGCCGCCGCGAAACCCGATGAACCTGCCAAACCGGGCGCGTCTCCCAATGGCCACACGCACGAGGGTCAGACCGCCGAGGAGCACAAACACGCCGGCCCGCGCATCACGGAGATTCCGACGCGAGCACGCGACTTCCGAGGCATCATCGGCGAGGTCGAGCGCAAGGTCAAACCCTTCGAGCTCGGCCACGTGGAACATACCCAGCCGATCGAAGCGCTTCCCTGGCTCCGCCTGGCCACCTGGATCAACCCGGGACACGAAAAGGCCTGGGTAGCCACCGCATTCTGGCTCAAGGGAACCAGCCGCCGGAATCCTCGGGCGACCAGCCAGGCAATCGCTCTCTTGGAACAAGCCGTTGCCCTCAACCGGCCGCGCCCCGATCAGCCTTACGAGAAACAAGGTCTGGTCTATATGTTGGGCAATCTGTATCTGATCGAGTCCAACAATCCGGCCAAGGCTCTGGCGCTGCTCGAACCCGTCCTCAAGCAGGGGGAAAAGGATTTTGCCCAACTGGGCGAGGTGCAGCGCGACTGGCTCACGTTCAATTTCCGCAACGCGGCTCTGGCGTGTCGAAAACTCAACCAGCACGAAGAAGCCATCGAGATTTGCCGGCGGGGCATCGCCCTTATTTTCCCCGTGGAGGACAAACCGTTGAAGCAAATCCTTCGGCGCGAACAGCAGTTGCTGAAGAAGGCGCGCGAAACCAAGCCGCCCATCTCGCCAAAGGACAAGCCCGCTTAAGATCTAATCCGATAGCCAGGCCGCGCCGCATTTTTCCCGTTGAATCGCGCCAAAGCGCTCGACTACATTACTCGAATGGAGTGGGTCGGGTGGTCGCCGCGACCGGACCGTTGGCCGCATTGGGCCAACCCAGCCCGTTCGCGGAGGAAAGTCCGAACACCACAGGGCAGGGTGCTTCCTAACAGGAAGGCGGGGCGACCCGACGGAAAGTGCAACAGAAAACATACCGCCGTGGAAGAGCGGAAGGGAGAGGTTGGAGGTAAGAGGCGGGAAACAAAATGCCGAGAATGGCCAAGTGTTCCTTGGCCTTCCCAACCTCCCGGCTTCCCACTTCCCACTTCCGCTCTTCCTCGGTAAGGGTGAAAAGGTGCGGCAAGAGCGCACCGGCGTCGTGGCGACACGACCGCCTGGTCAACCCCACCCGGTGCAAGGCCAAATAGGGGGAAAGCGGCGGCCCGCCGCGCCGGAATGCGAATGGCTGCGGGGCCTGCGCTTCCGGTCGTTCGCTTCCGAAATCCCCGGGTAGGCCGCTTGAGACCGATGGCGACATCGGTCCCAGAGGAATGACCGCCGCCGACGGCGCAAGCCGTCGGAACAGAATTCGGCTTACAGACCCACTCCATAAAACAAACAGCTGAGAGGCCAGACGTGAGAGGTTAGCCGGCATTTCTCACCGTCGCTGTAGCCGCCGAAATGATGAGGCGGACAGGTTGCGGGTGGGAAAGCGTCCGCCTCATCACTTCGGCGGCTACAGCGTGTCGCCTCTATTATTGATTGGTGAGAAATGCGGGCTAACTGCTTGCTTCTCACCTCTGCTTTTCAGCGGTAGAGCTTCCAACTCGAATGACTAGCGGTCTCTTCGGGGATGGCGAGAATGAAATCGCTGATGAAATCGCCCCCCGGCGCACAGTTGCCCGATGGCAGCGATCCCGTCGTCTCACCGTCGAGCGCGTTGCCAACCGTATCGCGAATCGGCGAGGCCCCATCTCCCACAAGCGTAATGCGATAACGGTCGGGCGGAAGCGAGACGCCGTTTAGCTCCATCCGCGCCTGTTCCGGCGACATAAGCGCCGGCGTCGAGGACGGGATGATTGTCACGTCGTTGGCCTCGCCGAAAGAGCCGTCGCCGCCGCTGCGAACCAGTCGAAACGTCGTCGCATTGACGGTCGCCGTCGAGATTGGCTCGGTGAACGATACTCGGATCTCGGTGGGGGGCTCCGTGAGAGCAGAAAAAGGAGCCGGTGTGATGGCGATCACGTTGGGATACGTGCGCGGATTGACCGCGTTGAGAATAAACGATCGCCGGTAGATGAGGTGGTTGCGGAACGTTAGGATGTCGTTGTGGAGTTCGGTCAGGCGGTCGGCCGGGTTTTCGCCTCGAAGCGTCGCGCGATAAGCGGCCTCCGGCTCCAGCCGCGCCTGGAGCGCATCCAAAACAGGATACCAGCGCTCCGTCGTAAAGACATGCAACGCGGCGTCTTCGAGGCGCTTAAGGAACCGACACTGAACCGCCGCGTTGGCCAGAAATGGACCGCTTTCCCAGCCGGGCTGTCGCCACCACGTGTTACTGTCGGTTCCCGACCGCGGCGTGCCATTGGCGCCGAAAAGAATCGGCTGGTCGTAAATCGGATAGAGATAGCAAAGCCCGGCAACGCCGCCGGGGGTCGGATGACCCGCATAGGCATCATTGTCGCCCCAGGTCTTGTCGCGGTCCCACGGCATGATGGACCAAAGATGGGTGTCCTCGATGTCGTGATAGAGGAAGTGATTGTTGAAGTAGCCATCCCAATCGCTCGTCAGCGTGTTCCCGACGTAATACTTGACGAACTGCTCGACGTCCATATTCTGGAAAATGTAATTGGTCAAGGCCGTGCCCGTTAGTGAGCCAAGCGAATTCTGAAACTCAACGATGTCCGCATTGCCCAAGCTGAGATTGGTTTTCTTTTCGGGTGGGGCATTCCACGTGATCTTGTAAATGTTCCCATCGTTGTCCAATCCGCTACGGCCAAGAAACGTCCTGTTGGGCTGTTCAAACATCAGGTAGTAGCCCAGCGGCGTGTCATTGCGGGAAAAGCGGAAGTGGCCGACCTTGCCCGAAAGCGAGCCGAGCGCACGATGCATCTCGTAGCTCATGTATTCGGACAGCTGATAGCGCGCCCGCAAGGGAGTATAAGTCGTCTCCCAGACGACGTTGATGCTGCTCATTCCATCATAGAGGAAGTGGTTGAGGAAGTAGATGTTGTGGCCGCCGCCGCGATCGGTTCGGATGATGTGGTCATAGACTTCCCAGCGCGAGGTTGGGCCGGGCGGACGGACAATGAGCGCGATATTCCCGCGCAGCGAATCTTCCGGGACTTGCGGGCCCAGCTCATACATGAAAGCAACGGGGATCGAACAGACCACGTCGTCGGCATACTGGAAATAGGAATAGGTATCGCGAGCATCGGTGGGATCGGGGCTGTTGCGCGCACCGCCGACCGTGTCGGCCGCCCGGATGCGATAGCGCACCAGCGTCCGGTCGGCTTGGGCGGGAATCAGCGCCGACCAGACGCCCGCCTGGGCGGTTCCCGAGGTCAATGCCATCGGCACGCTGAAAACTCCGGATTGGGCCGTCGAGGTCAGTGTCTGGTAAAGCAGCGTCGCCGAGGTCACGCCGTCAGTGTCACGGATTCTTCCGGAGACTGTGACCGGATTACCCGGCTTCGGACATTCCGGTGTGTGGGAAACATACTCGGCGAACGGAGGGAGATTGGCCCGATAGGCGGTATTTGCAGCTCCCGGCGTCATCGTGACGGCGGTCTGAACGAGCGACTGCGTGACAAACAGCCCGCTGTTCTGCAACCGCGCCGTGATCGTCCCATTGCCGGAGACATATTTCGCCCAAAACGAGAGATTATAGATCGTTCCGTCCTGGCGCAACGTTTGCGTGTATTGGTTGAGACTGTTGGAAGCGCCGCCGCCGGTGCCCGTAGCCACGATGTGGCACACATACGAGCCGGAATGGGCCTGACCCGTCGGCTCGCGAAACGACGCGGCGTGATTGCCGGTCACGGACCAGTCACCGGCAAACGGCTGTTCGAAATCGGGGTTGTTGACGAGATTGCCCGTGAACCCCTCGGTCGTGATCCGGACATCGTCCACCAGCGCCTCGCCGGCTCCACCGAGGTAAATATAGAGGCGGCTGCTTGTGGCGACGCCGGTTTGCGTGATGAGGACCCAATCGTTCGCTGGTGCTCCCGTGGCGGCGGTCCAGTTGGCGGGATCGTCGCCAAGCGCGGTCGGGCAGATGCGCTCAAGACTGGCGCCGCGACCATCGGGTGTTGTCGGCCAGGGCGGTTCGTGATCGTACCGCACCTCGTCAACCGTCTGGCCGAGATGATCCACCAAACGAATCCGCTCGCCGTTGTTCTGAAGGCCCCCGAGCCACGGCCCAAGAATCCTGGCACCCGGAGCCAGGGGCGCGAGCGTCGTCGGATCCTTGGCGACGACGAGATAGCCGTTTGGGCCTAACGTTGTTCCCGTGGTGAACGTAAAGGTCACGCCGCGCGTGAAGGCCCAACTGCTCAGCGTAACCGTCGTCGCGCCGTAGTTCCAAATCTCAATGAACTCCTCGTTCTCGAGGTCCGTGGTGGGATGATAGTTGATCTCGTTGATGACCACCGCGTAGGCGAACAGCGAGCGCTGACCGTCGAGTTGGGGAATCAACCCCAACCACAATGTTGCGATGACTGCGCCGACGAAAACCGCCGGCGTCCGATGCACGAACCCTTGTTGTGTCACGCCACTGCCCCCTTCCAAATTCTGCATCGCAAAGAAACCGATGCACATTAGCGGGAAGGAAATCTCTTCCTTCCCACGTTCTCTTACAAAAGACGTACCGGAATCCGTCACCAAAGTCAAAAGACTTTTCTCCCAATCAAAGCTGTAATCGGAAGATTCGAAGTTCACACTTCTAATTTGCCTCTTTCATTCTCCTTCCGATTCCGGCTTTTGAAGCTCCTGTCGAAATCGGTAGAGAAGGAAAAAGGCAAACTGAAGTCTGAAGTCCAAACTCCAATCCCCAAATCCTGAACCCCGCATCATACTGGTTGCTGCCCGAGCCATGGCTATGCATTCTGTGGTCGCTTTATCAAGACGCTTGACTTTGCCGGTTTCTTTCGATTATCTGCCCTTACGCAGGCGGGAGCATGACGACCAGATATTATAAAGCGTGAGCACGATGCGTTGCGTAACCAAATCCCGTGCCGCAGGTTCCGTAATAAGCAAGTTCCGGGTTCTTGCGCTGGGGGCATTGGGTTTCCTCTTGGTTGTCTTCGCGATTGGGATGATATCCGCTTGGTGGATGATGCAGCCCTGGAGATACTACGTTCAACCGCCGACAGATCGCGCAAAGCGTGATAGCCTTGTCGCGAAGATCGCAAACGAACTGGCGTACTGGCGCAAGCCGGACATGGCAGTTTCAGCCGCCGATGCGGACCGCCAGTGGCCGCTGGAGAGGCTTCCAATCGTTTTGGCCATCGAGGAATACTACCTCAAGAAAGGAGAGGCTCCCCCGAGTATCGAGACCCTGATTCAAGCCGGATTACTCTCCGATCCCTCAGTGGCAAAGCGATTTAGGCTCGTACTCAGGAATGGCAAATGGGAGTTGCGCAAGACGGATGCAGGTGATTATCTCACGGCTGTGGGTAACTAACGTCACGTGTTGCATAGATAGGCGTCATCACGAAGTCGCTGCCGGTGATTCGCGGCGGGGGCTTCAATTCCATAGGGAGTAAAAACCATGGGCTATCTGCTGGGGATTGACATCGGAACTTCGGGAACCAAGACGCTTCTGATTGACGAGGACGGCAACACGCGTGCGAGCAAGACGATCGAGTATCCGCTCCTGACACCGCATCCGGGTTGGGCCGAACAGCGGCCCGAAGACTGGTGGCGCGCCACGTGCAAGGGCATTCAGGCGGTTCTGGCCAAGAGCCGCATCAAGCCCGCTGACATCAAAAGCGTCGGCCTCAGCGGCCAAATGCACGGTTCGGTTTTCCTCGACGAAAAAGGAAAGGTCGTCCGCCCTTGCATCCTGTGGTGCGATGGCCGGACCGCCGCCGAGTGCGATGAGATCATGACGACCATCGGCCCGGCGCGCATGCACGAATTGGTGAGCAATCCGGCGTTGGCCGGCTTCACGGCGCCGAAGGTTGTCTGGCTGCGAAACCATGAACCGGAGAAATTCGCCCAGGTTCGCCGGATTCTTTTGCCGAAAGATTACATCCGCTATCGCCTGACGGGCGAATATGCGGGCGAGGTGTCCGATGCAGCCGGCACCGTGATGTTCGATGTCAAGAACCGCCGCTGGTGCGATGAATTGCTCGCCGCGCTGAAGATTCCGCGCGAGTGGCTGCCGCCGGTGTTTGAGTCTTACGATGTTTGCGGCCATGTCACGCCAGCCGCGGCGCGCGCAACCGGTCTCGCAAAAGGAACGCCGTGCGTCGGCGGCGGCGCCGACAACACGTGCGCCGCGATCGGCAGCGGGATCGTTGTCGAGGGTCGCGTGATGACCAGCTTGGGTTCCTCGGGCACCGTGGTTGCCCCAACCGACACGCCGCAAGTTGACCCGCAAGAACGTCTCCACACGTTCTGCCACAGCACGCGCCGCCAGTGGTATCTGATGGGCTGCATGTTGTCGGCGGGCATGTCGCTCCGATGGTATCGCGATCACCTGGCCGAGGTCGAGCGCGCGACGGCCAAAAAGAAGCAGACCGACGTCTATGACATCCTGATGGATCAGGCCAAGAAAACGCCGCCAGGTGCTGAGGGACTTTTCTTCCTCCCCTACTTGATGGGCGAGCGCTCACCGCACAAAGACCCGTTTGCGCGCGGCGCGTTCATCGGTCTTTCGTTCCGCCACACCAAGGGCCACATGGTTCGCGCCATTGTCGAAGGCGTGACGTTTGCGTTGCGCGACTCGATCGAAATCATGAAGGGCCTTGGCGCGAAGATGGAACAGGTTCGTCTGATCGCGGGCGGGGCCAAGAGTCCCTTCTGGCACCAGGTTGTCGCCGACGTCTTTGGACTTCAAATTGCGATTCCCAAAAACACCGAAGGGGCGGCGATGGGCGCGGCAATTCTCGCCGGTGTGGGAACGGGTGTCTTCAGCGACTTCTTCGAGACCACCGAACGAATTCTGCCCATCGCCTTCTGTGTGGATCCCAATGCCAAGCAGCACGAGCAGTATAACGAGGTTTATTCGCACTTCGTGAAGTTGTACCCGGCACTCAAAAGCCACTTCGGAGAAATGGGAAAGATGCTGAAACTCTAACAGCACTGGCCAATGGACCAAACAACACTCACACATCTTCTCGACCGGCTGAGGAAAGAACCGGCGGAGGCGGAGTGGCTCATGGGGAACAAGGACAGGTGGCGCGGGCGGACATTGATGATCTGTTGATGAAGAAGCTGCCGGAAGTCTATAGCGAGAAGCAGAGAAGGGGCAAGATACACAACCTCATTACCGAACTCCGTATGTTGGGCAAGATCAGAAACGCCGGCTCAAGGCGTTGTCCGGCGTGGTTCCTGAGACCGAAAGAGGATCAGGATGGGTAGGTCATCGGGTTTTGATAAGCGGATGGTTTTGCCAGAAGAGATAACAATAAAAACCAGAGGGGCTAACAATAATGGCGCACGTAAGGCTTATAGATTCAATGGTTCGCGTCTTTGCTAGACTTTTGTTTAAGCCGGTCAGTTAACAATAAAAATCAAAGAAAAGGGTCGCGAAACAAGAGCACACGACAAATGCCGATTTCAAATGGGATTGTAAATGGCTTTTGCGAAACCCGTATGGGTTAAGGCCGTTTCGTATGGTCGTTTGTGAGCAGGCGGGAATCCTCACAACCTATCTCGAGCAAGGTCTGCGATCATGCAGCGGAATTCGGCAGACAGGCTAATTCACGATCTTCGCTCACTTCAGACGCAAATCCTGGCGGCTGTGGTGGCTGGGGCGCGTGGAGAAGACGCGACAGCGCTTTCGCAAGTTGCCAAGGACGAGGGAGGCGACATTATTTACAGAATTGACGCCAAGGTCGAAGATGCGCTGGGCGAGTATTGCGGCGATTGGTCGAAGTCGTCACGTTTCATCCTGATCGCCGAAGGTCTCGGCGAGAAGGGGTGCTTCCCGTTTCCCGAGGACACGACGGTCGAGAACGCTGAGTTCTACGTGATCGCGGATCCGATAGATGGAACGCGCCCTCTGATGTATGACAAGCGAAGCGCGTGGTCGCTCGCGGCGATTGTGCCCAACACGGGCCGCCCGCCGCGGTTGCGCGATGCGGTCGCCGCCTGCATGACGGAGCTCCCCACCTCCAAGCAGCTCTACGCGGATTGTCTCTTCACAATTCGAGGACAAAGGCCGAGGCTGATCCGCTGCCGACTCGACACCGGCGAGGACCGCGAGATTGCTTATGCGCCGAGTGCGGCTACGAGCATCGAACATGGTTTCGCGATGCTGACGAATTTTTTCCCGGGCGGGAAAGAAATCGTCTCGGCCATCGAAGAGGAATTGGTTCGCGAGTTGGGAGGATTGCGCGCCGACCGTTCGATTGTCTTTACCGACCAGTATCTTTCCACAGGCGGCCAGTGGTATGAACTCATCGTCGGCCACGACCGCTTCAACGGCGATTTGCGCGGACGCATGATCGAGCGCGGCATTCCCCGCGGCGCCGTGCCGGGCCTTGCCGCCCATCCCTACGATTGTTGCGTCGAACTGATCGCCCGCGAAGCCGGCGTCATCATCACCGATCTCGAAGGCAATCCTTTTGACGCGCCGCTGGACACCGAGAGTCCAATGTCATGGCTCGGTTACGCAAACCAAACCCTGCGGGATCGCATCGAACCTGTGCTGCAGCGGCTCTTGCGAAAACACGGCCTGATTGATTGAACCAGTGCGGATTTTGGAATGCGGATTTCGAATTTCGAAATACACGGTGCGAATGGCCGATTGCTCCTTGCTGAACACCTGCCTCGTAGGACGAGTACCTTGCTCACGATCGTTCACGGGCAGAATGCCCGTGCCATGAGCGAAGGCATAAAAACAAGCGGAGGAGAAGGCCGCTGGGCTTTCTCCTCCGAACTGTTCTCGGCGGGTTGCAAGGTCGCGCGGGCTTTTTGCCCGCTCGGTGTGAATCATCTTGGCCGTTGCTCACGACCGCCTGTACTGGAGCTTCGATTCACATCCACGTAGCGGACACTTTTATCTCCGCCCGACTTGCTCCCGCATTCTCAGGCGCATCACTTCCTGCACGGTGCTTTCTTCTTTGCAGCTTTCTTCTTGGCTTTCGCCATTTCTGTCACCCCTTTCTTCCCGTTGCGATCCGAACTTTTGTCTCCCTCACAAAGTTTTGCGGGCCGGTGCTTCCCTCGCTGAACCGATCGGCCCTTGCCTCCATCCCATCAGATGGAGTAGCAGGAAAACATGGTCCGCAAAACTTCAGAGACAGCTAAGTTGGTCCGCACTCACTCATTTCTTCTTGGCGGGTTTCTTCTTCTTCGCCATTGGTATTCACCCCTTTCTCCCTTTTGCGATCCGGCCCTCCCAGACCGGCCGAGTCTTGCGAACCACCCACTTTTTCCTAACGGAATGGCCGAGTTCCGTTCTACACTCTCACTGCGAGCGCAGTGCAGGAGAAGCAGTCATCCGCAAAACTCGTTTGAATACTCCGAACAGAGTCGGAATCAAGTCAAGACAAAATGCACATGGAATAGAAGTTTTTTTGTCTCCGCGCTCGCGCATTCTCTCGATGTTTCCAAGATCACATGGGGCGAACGATGTTGCGCCCCTGCAATTGCAAATCAAAAGGATGTGCACCCCAGGCAATCAGCCCAGCCAAAAACCGTTGCGTTCCGCCTTCATGCAGTCTAGCATTTCCCATTCGCTGCTGTTTGCGTGTTGAGGTTTGTTCATGAGTCGGCGAAAAGCAGAATCCCTGGAAGACGCCGTGCAATCGAGCCGTACGAAAGTCGTCCGCACGGTGCGCATCGTCAACTCACTGGGTCTTCATGCGCGCCCCTCGGCCCTGTTCGTGCAAACGGCCAATCAGTTTCCCCATTGTCAGATCGCCGTCAGCAACGGCATCGAACGCGTCAACGGCAAGAGCATCATGGGTATGATGACGCTCGCCGCGGCCTTCGGCACGCTCTTGACGCTGGAAATCGAGGGCAAGGATGCCGACCGTGCCATGGAGGCTCTGAGCCAGTTGATCGCCAACAAGTTCGAGGAGGAGTGAGCCGCCCATGCCACGCGCCGCCCGTTCCGTTGTATCACGCCGACTGATTTTTCAGGGTATTCCCGCCTCGCCCGGAATTGCGATCGGGCGCGCGTTTGTTTTCGATCCACGCCAGTTGGTCGTCGAGGCGCGCTCGTTGGCCGAGAACGAAGTCGAGCGCGAGGTGGAACGGTTCCAGCGGGCGGTTGAAAACACCAAGAAATACCTCCGGCGGTTGCGCCAGCAAGTCGCTCGCCAGGTGGACGAACGCCAAGCGGCCATCTTCGACGTCCACGTTCTGCTGCTCGACGATCCCGTGTTTGCGCAGGACACCGTCGAGCGGATTCGACGCGAACGCGCCAACGCCGAGTTTGTCTTTCATTCGCAAGTGCAAAAAATGTTGGCTCGGTTCGAGAAAATTCAGGACGAGATGTTCAGCGCGCGCGCGGCCGACATCAGCGACACCGCCCAACGCGTCCTGAGCAATCTCATGGTCCAGGACCGTCCGGTCTTTTCCACCTTGAGCGAGCCGGCGATTGTCGTCGCCAACGATCTCGGTCCCTCCGATACCGCCAGCATGAGCAAGGAGAAAGTGATCGCGTTCGCCACCAACCGCGGCGGCCCAACTTCGCACACGGCCATCATGGCCAAAGCCCTCGAAATCCCCGCCGTGGTGGCGACCGGCACGCTGACTCAGCACGTCCGCACCGGCGACCCGATCATCGTGGACGGCGTCAACGGCGTTGTGGTTGTTCACCCCAACCGCGCGACGGTCGAGCGCTACAGCAAGTCGAGAGAGCGCCTGATTCAGTTCGAACAAGAGCTCGCCAAGAACCGCCATCTGTCCGCCGAGACGCTCGATGGCTACGCGGTCGAAGTGGCCGCCAACATTGAATTGCCCGAAGAGGTGCCGCACGTCATCGAGCACGGCGCGCAGAGCATCGGCCTGTTTCGCACCGAATTCCTTTACATCAATCGCGACCGTCTGCCGCTCGAAGAGGAACTGTTCGAGATGTATCGCTCGGTCGTGTCGGCCCTCTCGCCGCGCACGGTGATTTTCCGAACGCTCGACCTCGGCGGCGACAAATTCGCCAAAACCGTTCCGCTCTCCAAGGAGCTGAACCCCTTTCTCGGTCTTCGCGCCATTCGCCTTTGCCTGGTGTATCCCGAACTTTTCCGGCGCCAGTTGCGGGCCATCTTGCGCGCCAGCATTTACGGCCGCATCAAGATCATGTTCCCCATGGTCTCGAGCGTCGAGGAAGTCCACGCCGCCAAAAGTATGCTCGAGGATGTTCGACGCGACTTTCGCCGCAACCGCATCGCCTTCGATCGCGCCATCGAAGTGGGCATCATGATCGAGACGCCCGCGGCCGCCGTCGCCGCCGATTTGCTCGCCCGCGAAGTGGACTTCTTTTCGCTCGGCACCAACGATCTGATCCAATACACCCTGGCCGTGGATCGCGTGAACGACAAAGTGGCCCACCTCTACGAGCCGCTTCATCCCTCGGTTCTCCGCCTGATCCAATCGGTCATTGATGCGGGCCACCGCCAAGGCATCTGGGTCGGCGTGTGCGGCGAGATGGCGAGCGATCCGACGATGGCCGCCGTTTTGGTCGGCATGGGCATTGACGAACTCAGCATGGGCTCGGTGCGCATCCCTGAAATCAAACAGGTGATCCGCCAGTTGCGATTCAGCGATGCCAAAGCACTGGCGAGCGAGCTGCTCACCAAAGCCTCGGCCGAGCAGGTGCGCGAGACGATCATCCTGCATAAGTCGGAATTGCCCGTGCGGCTCCAGTGGCCCACGCCGTTACTCCTGCCACGATCAATCCACGCCGGTCTGACCGGTCGCCCGCGAAGCGAAGCCACCCGCGCCTGACGGTCTTTGGACTGCGGCGACACGACGCCGCTTTGCTTTTCTTTCGGCTTGGTCTTCTCGGCTTTTCCAACGAGCGGTTCTTCGTGCGTATTGGCGTCGCTTCGTGGGCAAGATCGTTTCTGTCTTTCTCCGCGTTCTCGGCGCTCTCTGCGTTGAAACGCTTTATCTTGTTGTTGGCTTTGCATTTTTTCTTTTTTTCGTGTGCCTTCGTGTCGTGGATGAGGCTCCTTTTGCTTTTCTCCGCGTCCTTGACGAACCCTGCCTTGAAACGCTTCTACTTGTTGTTGGCTGTTGTCTTCACCTCCCTTCGTGTGAATTCGTGTGACTTCGTGGATAAGTTCGTTTCTGTTTTTCTCCGCGTTCTCGGCGCACTCTGCGTTTAAGGATTTTCATCTGCGAAATCGGCGGAATCTGTGATTGAAAAAGTTGTTGAAGGTGCGGCGGGAATGTGCCATCAGTGATCAAAGGCCGTTGGAGGAGTCAGACAAAGAGGAACCGATGCGCGCTTCAGCGAGATTGCTACCTGTCGGTTGCTGGTGGCTGGTGATCAGTGGCGGGTTGCTGGCGACGGGTGCTCGCGCCGAGCAGATCACCACGACGCCACTACAGTTCTATGGCTTGGGCACTCTGACCTGCGCCGCCTGGTCGCCCGACGGCAGCCGCATCATCACGGGCGGAAATGTCGGCGCGTTTCTCTGGGACGCTGACACCAGCGGCGTCATCCGGGTATTTATCGGACACACGGGCGATGTCGTCGCGGTGGCCATCTCGCCGGACGGAACGAAGATCCTTACAGGGAGCGCGGACAAAACCGCCCGGCTTTGGAACGCCGCCGACGGAACAACGATCCGAACTTTCACGGGTTATACGGGTTTGGCCAATTCGGTGGCTTTTTCGCCCGACGGAACAAAGCTTTTAATCGCAAAGAGCGACCGCACCGCTCGCCTCTATAATGTCGCCGACGGGACGCAAGCCGCCATGTTCCTTGGCCATCTTAGCGATGTTCTCTGCGTCGCGTATTCGCCCGACGGAACGAAAGTCCTAACGGGCAGCAAGGACAACACGGCCAAGCTATGGAACGCTACTACTGGTGCGCCGATCGAAAGTTTCAATTGTGAGGGAGAAGTGCCCTATCTTGCCTATTCGCGCAACGGAAGCAGAATCCTGACCGCGTCTCGAAAAGACGACTGGGGATGGATCTGGGCAGTCACAATGTGGAACACAGATAACGGCCTGCTTGTGTGGACATATTCTTACGGGAGCGTTGCGCTCGGCGCGGTTGCATTTACGGCGGATGACCAGCGCGCCTTGGTCGGTGACACCGAGGGATGGCTCTATTTCTTTGACACCGCTACGGGCAACCCGGATGACCAGCTCTACGGTGGGAGCGCGCTCCTTGCTTCGGTCGGCTTCTCGCCTGACGGGGAGTATCTCCTGACAGCCACTGCCGCCCCAGAGAACGCCGTCCGGATTTGGAACACCAGCCGTTTGCCGTATGAAATAGCCTTTTTGGGGCACACGGGCTCCGTTAGCTCCGTTGCGTTCTCACCCGATGGAACCAAGGTCTTGACCGGAAGCGATGACAGCTCAGCCAAACTCTGGAACGCTTCAGACGGAGCGTTCATTCGCACCTTCTCCGGCCATACGGCCGGCATCAGTTCCGTGGCATTTTCGCCAGACGGCACGAAAGTCCTGACGGGAAGCGCGGACAGGACAGCCAAGCTTTGCAACGCTCTCGACGGTGCGCTGATTCGCACGTTCGTCGGCCATTCGGCCAAGATCAACTCGGTAGCGTTTTCGCCGGACGGCACGAAAGTTCTAACAGGGGCCGGCGACATGTGGACGGATCCTACGGCTTGGCTTTGGAATGTCTCGGACGGGACCGTAATTCGCACGTTCGTCGGCCATTCGGAACAGGTCAATTCGGTAGCGTTTTCGCCGGACGGGACAAAGGTTCTGACAGGATCGGGCTATGGGATGGGGGATTGCACGGCCGCGCTCTGGAATACCTCGGACGGAAGCATAGTTCGTACGTTCACGCATTCGGACCAAATCAATTCGGTAGCGTTTTCGCCGCACGACGGCGCGAAGATTCTGACAGGAATCGGCGAACTACTATGGGGTAAAACAGCGATACTTTGGAATGCGCTGGACGGCAGGTTGCTTTGGACGTTCGGCAGCGACCGCGGGGACGTTCTGTCCGTAACCTTTTCGCCGGACGGGACGAAGGTCCTGATAGGAGAAAGCTATTACACCAATGTAGCGAGGCTTCTGAATGCCTCGGACGGGACCTTAATTCGGTCGTTCGCTGGGTATTGGGGACATCGCGATTCGGTCAATTCTGTCGCGTTTTCGCCGGATGGAAAGAAAATCCTGACCGGTAGCTACGATAAGGCGGCGCGGCTCTGGTATATAGAGCCGGCGGCGTCTCGCCTGCCCGGCCACGTTCAGGGAATCACGGCGGTCGCGGTCTCTGGGAACGCTTCGCATATCGTCACTGCTCACGAGGGGAACACTGTGAACCTCTGGAGCGCGACCGGTGCAAAGTGGATCTCCGCATTCTCAGGCCATATGGGCCGGATCAACTCGGTTGTGCTATCCCCTGGCGGAGAAGTCTTTCTCACGGGCAGCGACGACGACACGGCGAAGCTGTGGGATGCGGCAAACGGCCAATTGATTCGCACCTTCATCGGCCACACCGGTGACATCAATTCCGTGGCTTTCTCTTCGGATGCCACTCGAATGATCACGGCCAGTGATGATGGGATGGCCGTTCTTTGGAGGGCTGGCAACGGGGCTGCGCTTCAGAATTTCGTCGGCCACAATGGCGCGGTCTGTGCCGCCGCGATTTCGCCAAGCGGGCTTTCTGTTTTGACCGGCGGCGCTGACAGCACGGCGCGACTGTGGAACGCAACGACCGGCGAGCAAATTCGATCCCTCTCGCATGGAAGCGCTGTCCGGAGTGCTACGTTCTCGGCCGATGGCCTAAAGATTCTGACAGGTGGCGACAACCGGCAGGCGAAATTCTGGAACGCAAACGATGGCACTTTGATTCGCACCTTTTCGGGCCATAGCGGCGCTGTCCTCGCGGTGGCCTTCTCGCCCGACGGCAACCAAATCATGACGACCGGCGACTCAACGAGCAGACTCTGGAAGGTGGCCGATGGGACAGTGTTGCGAACGTTCGGGCATCCGCAATCTGTGACGGGCGCGGCTCTCTTTTCCGACGGAACACGCGTGGTGACCGGCAGCGCCGACGGGATGTCGCGGCTGTGGTCGGCGTTTGCCACCAGCGGTACGCCCGGCCCGGTTCTTCCTCCTACGTCGGGCGACAGGATCGTTCTTGTGGCCGGCGGTGGGAATTTCATCGGCAATCCGATTGTGGGGCAGACGCAGGCGTTGGCCGACCGAGCGTTTTTCACCTGCCTGGTGCGCGGTTACAAGCGCGATGAGATTCGCTATCTGAGCGCGTTCAACGATTGGGCGACGCGCGACTCGAACCACGACGGTCTGCCCGACGCCGACGCCCAGGCGACGACGCAGACTTTCTGGTCGGCCATTGACACATGGTCATCGGGCACGGCGCGGCTGTTCATTTATCTCATTGACCACGGCTCCTACAACGCAACGACGGGCCAGTGGTATTTCCGCCTGAATCAAACTCAATACATCGCGGCACGCGACCTCGATTCCCATCTCGACACGCTCCAGACGGCGACCGGCTGCGAGGTCATTTTGATCGTGGACTGCTGCTATGCGGGCGGATTTGTGCAGCAATGCAAAGCGCCGGCGGGTGCGCGGCGGGTTGTCGTCGCCTCGACGACGCCTTCGGACCTTTCCATCTACACGCCGCCGGCGGGCGCCGAATCGTTTTCGTTCTATTTTCTCTCATTCGCGATTCTCGGCAACACCATAAGAGACTGCTACGATTGGACGGCGCTGGCGTTTCAGGCGATGGGCAATCCGGCGGGCCAGGATCCCTGGATGGACGACAACGGCGATGGGGTGTCGAACAAATGGGATGGTTCGCTGGCGTCGCGCCACGTTCTGGGACGCTATCCGGCCTTTGGCCTGAACGCGCCGACGATTCTCAGCGTGGCAACGACCCAAACGATTTGGCTGGGTCAGTCGGCAGTTTTGTGGGCAAAGTTGGATGAAGCGGTGGCCGCCAAAAAAGTCTGGGCAATCGTCGTTCCCCAAAATGCGACCTACGGCTCCGGCCAGCCGGTGACCAATTTAACTCGCGTGAGCCTTGCGTTCAGTCCGACGCTCAACCGCTGGCAAGCGACATGGCAGCCCGGCTCGAAACATGCCGGTCAGAACACCGTGACTTATTTCGCGCTGAGCGAAGACTCGCTGGGCACGCGCCTTGTCGCAACGCCCAAAACCTCGGGCCTGATCGTTCGTGGCGGCACGTCGGTTCGCATTCCGTGGCGGCTATTCGAGTAACACTAAGAGCGCCCAAAAAAATGCTCTTCCACGAAGATCACCAAGGACACAAAGTTGAAAAAGCAAAGCCGTTCTTTGGTTTTTGAAGAACCTTCGTGCGCTTCGTGGCCCTCCGTGGATTATCTTTTTTACAGTCTCTAACATGAAGAAAGCGAGCATCAGGTGGAGCGGTCGCTTGTTCGGCTTACTGCCCGCGCGGAGGGGGAACCTGGCGCGTATAGCCGAGTTGGGTGAGATGATCGAGAATAACCTTGCGGTCCCACATGCGCTTTTCGGGTGGCAGGGTGGAGGGATAGGTCAACGTTTTTAAGTAATAGGTGACCGCTTGATCCCGCAAATCCATGTTCTCATATGCGATGCCGATGAAATAGAAGGCATTGGTGTTGTCGTGCTGCGCTTCGAGCAGACGCTTGGCGTGTTCGAGCGAGGCCAGCCAGTCCTCGCGGCGTTTACTCGCACTGGCGATGTAGCTATAGATATACGCGAGATGCTCCAGGGCATCGAGGTCGCCCGGGTTGAGGATTAACACGCGCTGGAATCCCTCGATGGCGGTCTGAAGCGACGCCTGGGCTTCGTCGGTGCGTTTGGCCGCGAGTTGCAGCGCGTGCCACTCCATGCAAATCCACGCGATCTCATTGTAGGCTTCGACGTCGAAGTAGGCGTCAAACGCTTGGCGATTGTGGTCGAGCGCCTGCTGAATGAGGGCCGAAACCTGGTCGAAGCGGCGGGTGCTGCGCCGCCGCACTTGCTCATAGAGCTGCCGCGCCAGCTCTAACTGGAGAATGCCATCGTAGGGATAAACCTTGGCCAGCTTTTGCAAACGATCCACATAGTCGCTGACCACCGTCGCCGGCGAGGGCGGCAGCGAACCGAGCGCCACGCGCGACAGCGTCTGTTGCAGCGGCGTCGGCATCCACCGTGTCATACGCGCCCATTGTGATTCCTGGGCCACCTGGGGGTTGCGCAAGATGTTGAAAGAATAGCGCTCGAACATTTCGCGCCCAAGCCAATAGTGCGCCGCCACGAAAACGCTCATGGCCACGATCAATGCAGCGTGATAGGGACGCAGCGGCCGCGGCGCGAACACCGGCACGCTTTTGACCTTTCGCTTTTTCGCTTTCTTTTGTTCGGGGATTGCTTTGTTCATCCAAACACCTTCGCCAAAACGCGGCGGCGCAATTCACCGTCGCCGACCAAGACCCATACGCCATAAATCAGCACGCCCGCCGCAAGTCGTGCACACAGCGACATCCCAGGCGACGGCAGCGAAATCGCCGAAACCACGCCGAACATCGCGAACGCTCCCACCAAATAGAACGTCGCCTCGCGCGGCCAGAATTGCAGCGCCAGATAGCGCCCGCTGGCTCGTGCCAGTCCAAAAGTCAACACCAGGTAGCTCAAGAGTGTTGCCATCGCGGCTCCGACAATGTGGAACTCGGGAATCAAAACCACATTGGCCGCGATATTAATCGCCAGGGCCACGATCATCCAGAAACACATTGTGCCGGTTCTCTTGTGCACGAGAAGTCCGGCCGCATAAATCGAATACCCCCCATAGAGGACGCACCCCAACAAGACGTAGCCGATCACGTCGCTCGACTCAAGGTATTTCTCGGTTGCGAGAAGAAGGATGAGTTCCGACTTCACGGCGATCAGGCCAAACACGCACGGCCAGATTGCCAGCCAAAACCAACGCAACGTTGTCTGCACAAATGCCCGCGCATTTTCGTGTTCGCCCCGACTCCAGAGATTCATATAGATCGGCGTGACGGCCAAAGCGACCGGCACCGTGATGAATTGCTGCACCATCATGGCCAGATTGTATCCCGCCGAGTAATGCCCGACGGCGCGAGCGCCCAGAAACGCGAAAATAAGGTAACGGTCCGCACACAGAAGCCCAACCGCCGCGAGGTGATAGACGACCAGCGGCAATCCATAGCGCAACGATTCGCGCAAAAGCGGTTTCTCGATCTGCGTTGGATCGAGCGAAAAGCGTCGTGTCAGAAAGCACAAGCAGACCACAAAGACAGCCAGTTCGCCGGCCAGTTGACCCAGAAAGAACGGAGCCAGCGAAGCGCTCCAAACGAAAACCAGCGCCAAACTGGCCAACAGCGTCACCCAATTGCGCGCCGCATCGAGAGCCACGGCCTCGTCCGGTCGTTCCAACGATCGCAAGATGGCGTAGGTCAAATCGAATCCGACTCGCAGGCCCACGATCGGCACTGTGAAATACAGCGCCCACCGCAAGTCATCCGACAAATGCCAACGGTCGGCCGCCACTCGAACCGGCGCGAACAGAACAAGAACCACAATGGCGCTGAACAGCAGGGTTGGGATCACGACTGAAGCCACATAGGATTTGGCAAGACCGCGTCTTTCGCCCTCCGGCAGGAACCGCACGAGCGAATCGTTCTGACCGAGTCGAGCGCCAACGATGAAGAAGAGCAAAGCGCCGTTGATCAGGTTGAGATAGCCGTAGGAGTCGGGAGCAAACAGGCGCGTGAAGGCGCAGAAAAAAACCACCCGGCTGAGAAAGAAAAGACTTTGTCCGGCCAGGTAGCTTGCCGAGTGTCGAACCAACCGTCGGGTGGGAGTCGCTGGATTCATCCGAGAGGCTCAGCCGCGCTCCGGTCGGCGGTCGGCATCTCGCCCGCCGGAGCGCCAACACACTCCCCGACGACGCGGCGATACGTCTGCGCCACGTTGCCGAGAAGGATCCAAAACAGAACCGCGCTGGCGGGCAATTGGAGCGGGAAACCGAAAAGGCTATCCACGAAAACACAAATCAGGGCGGCGCGCAAATGGCGCGCCATTCGCCGGTCGGCCGGCTCGCCTCGCCGAATACTTCGGTGGCAAAAAACCAGCGCCAGCACCCACAATCCGATGAAAGCCGCCGCGCCGAGAATGCCCGTCTCGCAGGCCACACCGAGCAAATCGTTGTGCACTTCGCCCGGATTCAGCCCTTTCATCTCGCGCAGAATGTAAGAGAACATCTCATGGCCCGGACGCTGCACATAGCGCTCGCAATAGGGCCAGAACTCGGCGTTGTAGCGACCGTAGCCGATTCCCAACACGGGTTTTTCGCGGATCATCTCGATGCCGATCA
>Ga0315277_10002002_pt1 | contig 28744 bp, 22 predicted proteins | sample YL17G05_15_MG_FD_203695 | JGI IMG/M metagenome (GOLD analysis project Ga0315277, IMG submission 203695) | Sediment microbial communities from Yellowstone Lake, YNP, Wyoming, USA - YL17G05_15 | ecosystem: Environmental > Aquatic > Freshwater > Lake > Sediment | place: USA: Wyoming | collected... | reverse complement strand
TCCCAGCCCCTCACAATGAGCCCATGGGGCGCGCCCGCCGAGATCAGCAGCCGGCAACTCGAACTCTCGGACGTGGTCAGCTTCCACTTCTACGGCAACTACGAGGGGTTGTGCGATCAGATCGCCCGCTACAAGGCGCAGCTCCGTCCCGTTATCAACACCGAATGGATGGCACGGCTGCAGGGCAGCTGTTGGGAAACGGACCTCCCGCTGTTCAAGAAGGAGGCGGTGGGCTGCTACAGCTGGGGGCTCGTCAACGGCCGCACCCAGTGCCAGTTTGCGTGGTATCACGAGCGCGGTACGCCGGAGCCCAAGGTCTGGTTCCATGATTTGTTCCACCAGGATGGGCGCCCCTACGATCCGGCGGAACACGAGGTGATTCGAAAGACTGCCGCCGACAAATTGATAAACTGGAGCGCCGCCGACTACTCAAAGCCGCAGGCCCCCAAAAGTCCCCCTGCGCATACTGAAGACGGCATCAAGTTCTCGGACGGCTGGACGCGTTGGACCGGCGAGGGGCCGCACAAAGGCCGGCTTCACTACGCCAACACCGCCGGCGCGAGCGCAACGTGGGAGTCCAAGGGCACAACTGCCGCGCTGGTCCACAAAGTCGGCCCGGACTGTGGCATCGCGCGCGTCTTCATTGACGGCAAGCCGGCCGCTGTCGCCGAGATAGACACCTACTCCTCCGAGGTGGAATGGAACCACCGCGCGATTCTGGCCCAGGATTTGCCCGACGGGCCGCATATCGTGAGAGTCGAGGTGACGGGCAAGAAGAACCAGCACTCCACCGACACATACGTCCAGATTGTTGATACAGGAAGAGAGCGAGAATTCATCCGCGGATCGGGCAATCTGGCGGGCAACGGTCCGCCTTCATCTGACAGGCCCACTCCAACACCTGGCGGCGCAGGAATGCGATACGCGCCGCGCACATTCCACAATCACAAAAACGCTGGACAGCGCAGTCCCGGCCTGAGATCATAGCGCCGGGAACGCTTGGCATGCTTGGCGCATGGTCCACGTCGTCAACGTGGGCGGGCGTGGCGGAAAACCGCGGCGCAACTCGCGTGGAAGAATCCTATGACACAACCCGTTCATTCCTACCCGGTCCAGCGGATCTGCCGGCTTTTCCGGAAGTCGCCCCCGCCGGCGTGGATGCTCTATGACGCCCTGGCGTCACTCCTCATTTTCTGGCGCCTCTCGGGCGGCGCGGGTCTTACACAGACCCACACCCCCGCGCTCGGGACTGGCTTGACCTGCTTCCTGCTCCTGGCGGGCTGCGTGTTCGGCCTCTACGAAAAGCACATCCTGATCGGCCGCATCAACCTGACCCTGGTGATGCTGGAAACGGCGGTGGGCGGCCTTCTGCTCTCGCTGGTGTTTATGCGTTTCTACGGGGCGCCCGCCTGGAATTGGGTCCTTCTTCTCAAGTGGATCTCCCTCACCACAGCGGCGCTCTATGTTCCCAGGGTCCTGGGGTCCTACGCGCTGCGTTTGTACAAGATCAAGGTGCTGGCCGTGGCCTCCGCCGCGTGCGCGCGGAAAATCTCGCGGCACCTGCGCCGCGAGAGCGACTGTCACGTCCTGGTGGGGTACTGCAACGACGATCCGCCTTGTCCCGGCGACGCGGGGCCGCTGGGGCCTCTGGCCCGGATTCCCGCCCTGTGCGCCGATCATGACGTGGACATCGTGGTGGCCGACAGGGAATTGCTGACGAATCCCGTGGTGACAAACGGGTGCCTCATGGCGGCGCGGCTGGGCTGCGAGGTCCACAGCGAGGTCTCTTTCCTCGAGGGATTCCTGGAGCGGGTGGATCCCGATTCGTTCGATAGGGGCGCGATCCTGCTGGCCTCGTTCGCCGACCGGCAGCCCTTCGCTCTTTTCGTGAAACGCATTCTGGATGTCGCGGCCGCGTGCCTGGGGTTGGTTCTCGCGTCCTGGTTGATGCTGCTGGTATATCTTGTTCTTCGCGCGTCATCCAAAGAGCCGGTCTTCTACCGGCAGGAAAGGTGCGGGCTGTTCGGCGAGCCGTTTCGGATAATCAAGTTCCGCTCGATGCATGCCGACGCCGAAAAAAACGGCCCCATGTGGGCGGCTAGGAACGATCCGCGAGCTACCCGGCTCGGACGATTCCTGCGGCAGACCCATGTGGATGAGCTGCCCCAGCTCTGGAACATCCTCAAGGGGGAAATGTCCTTCGTGGGCCCCAGGCCGGAGCGGCCGGAGATGGCGCGGATCCTCGAAGAGTCCGTGCCGCCGTATTCGTTTCGCCACTGGGTGCGGCCTGGCCTGACTGGGCTTGCCCAGATCCGCTTCCGCTACAGCAACACCATTGAGGACGCCCGCACCAAGCTGCAATACGATTTGTACTATCTCAAGAACTGGTCGCTGGTCCATGACGCGCTCATCCTGCTGCGCACAATTGCCACTCTCATAAGGGGATCGTGGTAAGAAAGAATGACGAATGATGAATGATGAATGATGAATGATGAAGTAGGGATGATGAAGGAAGGACAATACGGATGCTTCTTCTCTCGTTCATCGTTCATCATTCATCATTTGTCGTTCATCATTCATCATTCATCCTTCATCATTTGTCAGGAGGGCGAGCGCTTCCTCGAGGGTGGCGGTGAAGCGGAAGATGTCGGTGAAGCCCAGCAGTTCGAGGATCGAGTACACCTGCTCACCAGGCCTCAGAAGAATGACTTCGCCGCCCCGCTTGCGGGTCTGCTGGACCAGTTTCATCAGCGACGCGATCCCCGCGCTCGATATGTAACTGAGGTCTGCCATGTCCGTCACAAAGAAGCGGAAGTCGGGACCTCTGCGGACAAACATCTCCTCGTCGAATTCGGACACGGTGTGGGTGTCCAGATAGCCGGACAGCTCAATGAGGGCGACACCGGGCGCCTGCTCGCAGGCCGTCACAGTGATCTCGAAGGGTTTTGAACCTTTTGTCACGATGTGTTTCCTCCATTCCAGATAGATCAAACGCGGTCCGGCTCAAGAACTCGATCCGAAATGATCGCCTCTTCGGTCATTGCCCCCAAAGAGGACACGCATGGCCCTTTTCCATTCTGCAAAACGATCTCTTATGGACAGGTATTTGCGTCTCTGGGGATGAACAAGACTAGACAGGATTTCGGCGGCTATGAGCACGAGCACGCACTGCAAACATGCAACATGGTACTTCAATTCCTGAATATCCTGTTTTAAGGAGAAGACATAGGCACGCGCATTCGGTCCGAAGGCAAAAGCAATTCCACTCGACTGGTAGTCTGTTCTTGGCTGGACTAACGAAAATAACTGAGGACCCATAAGGATGAAAAGGGCATACGCAAACCACCGTATCTTGAGACGAGTTCTAACTCTCATAATGTGTTTCCCCCTATGCCTGCAAACAACACATACAAATTCCTATTTTCTCCTAAAGTGATGAAGCCTCTTGTCCCGCGTGGTCTCCAACTCTCACCGCCACTAGAGTAATATCATCCTGCTGCGGTATCCCGCCAGTGAAACGTTGGATATCCTCGAGTATCCCGTCAATCTGCCGCTGGGCCGTCTGCGACACCCGGCCCTTGACACCCGCCAGAAAACGCTCCGAGCCAAACTCCTCCCACTGGGCATTCGCCGCCTCGATCACGCCGTCGGTGTACAGAATGGCCGTGTCGCCTTCCTTCAGGTCTATCTCGCGCTCCTCCAAAACGTCAAACATCTCGTCCCCCACCATTCCCAGCGCGATACCCGATGGCATGCACACCTGCGGCTCGTCCGAGGCGCTGCAGACGATCAGAGGTTCGTGTCCCGCCCGGACGATGCGCATCCGGCGCGCAGGCACGTTGATGATCCCGTAGAGCACGGTGATGAACACGTTGTCCTTTGTGTCCTCCAGAATGCGCCGATTCACCCTTTTCAGGACCTCGCGCGGGGACGTGGAACCCGGCGCCTCGGCCTTCAGGACACTCCGCAGAATCGCCATCACCAGCGCTCCAGGGATCCCTTTGCCCGCCACGTCCACAATCACCACGCCCAGGTACTCGGGCGGCAGCACCCAAAACACGTCGTAATAGTCGCCGCCGACCTCCTGGGCGGGCTTGCTGAAGCCCGCTATGTCCAGCCCCACCACCCGCGGCAGCGCGCTGGGAAGCAGCATCTGCTGGAACTCCCGGGCCAGTTCCAGTTCCTGCGCGATGCGCCGCTGGGCCGCCTGGTGCTCATAGAGACGCACGATGTCCGCCGTGAGCGCCGCCTGAACGGCCAATTGCTCCAGCAGCCGGAGATCTTCGTCGGCGAAGACGCCTCGACCCTTCTTGTTGGCTACGGCGAAGACCCCCAGAATGCGCTGCCGAGTGCGCAGAGGCGCCGCCATCATCGAGCGCACCTGAACAAAATCCAGGGAGGTTTTTGGGACCCGCGGATCCGAAAGCGCATCCGAGATAAGCAGCGACTCCCCCGCTTTTGCCACAAAGCCGATGATCCCCTCTCCCACCGCCACCGGGTCCCGCTTGATCTTCTCCTCCAGGTACTTCTGCTTGGTCAGCACGTAGCCCGTGGTCTGGTGCATGGGAGGGAAGAGGCCGTGCACCGTGCGGGCGCGGAGCGTCTTGCCTTGGGCGTCCAGCAGAAAGATCGCTCCCGATTCGGCGCCGGTGGATTCCACGATATACTCGGTGATCGTCTCCAGCGCTCCGTCCAGATCCAGCGTCGCGTTGATGCTGAGGCCGATCCGGTTCAGCAGATCCACCGCCGCGTCGCGTTGCTTGCGGAACTCCTCGTGCTGGCGGCCCAGGTCAAGCGCTGTCCTCCGGTAATGCCAGACGAGCCCGCCCAATACCGCCGCCACCAGCACCAGGAACCCCAGGATATTGTAGAACATGCAAAACCACACGCCCCGTCTTCGGAAGACTGTTCCCACGTCCATACTATGCGATTGGTCCCGGCGCGATGCAATGACAAAATGAGCCGCGCGGCCGGCCGGGCGCATCTCAGTTTCTTGCAGGAGCCGCCCCCGCCGACTTTATGTCGGTGGAGCGGTGGTTTTGCTCCAGAATCGGTAAAGACAACCGACGCCCCCGCCGGTTTTAGGGCCTGTCGGTTTAATGCAAAAAGGCCAAAAAGTGACTGCGCAAAAAGGTCAAAACACTCCACCTCCTTTGAGATCGTCGATCCTGGGGCATTTGAGCGCGTATCGTTTTGACACATGCCCCCTTGGGGCGAATAAACCGACAGGCCCTTTATACCGGTGGAGCGGTGGTTGAAGGCGTTGATGTCTCACGGCGATTCTCGATCTGTCCCCTCTTTCCCCGGACGGGATGGATTTGACTTCTACGGAAGAACAATCATCGCTCCACCGACCTAAAGTCGGCGGGGGCGCAAGAATAGGAAAAGGCGTTACTGGAGCAGAATCACGGCGCCACCGACATAAAGTCGGTGGGGGCCGGAATTTCTCCACCTGCAAGAAACTGAGATGCGCGCGGCCGGCCTTTGTTCTTTACACTGTTTCCTGAGGTTGCTATCATCTCCCGAAATGGGGAGGAGGCGCTCAAGCATGGGCAATCCCAAGGCGGCAATCCTGATATGTCTGATGGCGCTTCTCTCTGGAGGCGGCATTTCGGCCCAATCGCGGAAGGAGAATCCACCGATGCCTGGCTTGGTTCGGCCGCAGACGGACTGGCCCGATTTTCTCAAGCGGCACGACATGATATGGGAAAGGCTCCCCCGACAGTGGTACGACGCGCCGTTCCTGGGGAACGGGATGCTGGGCACGCTGATCCGACAGACCGGCGACAGCGAAGTGCGCTGGGACGTGGGCCACAGCTATGTCCACGACCACCGCGGACTCGACGACTACCGCCTCCGCGCCCCGGAGATTCTAAACCGCGGGCGGCTCCCCATCGGGTGCTTCCTGATGCACACACAAGGTAAGATCACCGGGGGCCGCATGAGGCTGGACCTGTGGAACTCCGAGGCTACTGGCACGATTGAGACTGACAAGGGCAGCATTCAGTTCCGCACGATCGTTCACGCCCTGGACATGGTTTACTGGGTTGGATTGCAGGCGGAAGCCGGCGAACGGGACTGCCGGATCGAGTTCGTGCCCGAACGGGCGGAAAGCACCCGCTACATCAGCCAGGAGAAAAGCCTCCCCGCTTGGTACAAGGAAACCCGGCCGCCGAACCCCAAACCCCTGCGGCGGGACCTGGCCGACGGCATATCCGTTTGCGAACAAGGATTGGCGGCCGGGGGACAGACGACAACGGCCTGGCATCTTAGCCGCCACAACGCAAAACAGGACCTGCTTGTCACGGTGGTCCATACATACCCCCAGGCGGATGCCACCTCCAAGGCGCTCGAAGCACTAGGGAGGGCGGTTCGCGCCAAGCCGGACACCTGGATCCAAACGCACCGCAAGTGGTGGCATGAATACTATCCCCAGAGCTTCCTCTCGATCCCCGACGCGACGTGGGAGAATTTCTACTGGATCCAGATGTACAAGCTGGCCGCCGCCACCCGCGCGGACCGCGCCCTGGTAGACAACCAGGGACCCTGGCTCCAACCCACCGGCTGGAACGGCACGTGGTGGAACCTAAACGTGCAGCTGAGCTATTCCCCCGTGCCCGTCTCCAACCGCCTTCACCTGGGCGAAGCGCTGAACAATCACCTCAAGCGCAACATGCAGAGTTTGGTTGAGAGCGTGGAGCCTCAGTACCGCGCGGACTCGGCGGCGCTCTCGCGCAACACCAGCATGCTCGACCTGGCCGGCCGCGCCGGAAAGCCCGGCGGATGGGAGTTCCCGAATCCCGACATCGGCGCCGAGACCGGCGACCTTGCGTGGATCTGCCACAACGTTTATATGCAGTACCGCTGCGGCATGGACGAGAAACTGCTGCGGAGTTTACTGTATCCTTTGCTCAAGCGCGCCATCAACTACTACCGCCATTTCCTGAAGGAAGGACCGGACGGCAAACTGCACCTGCCGCCGACCCACTCGCCCGAATACGGCGAGGCGCCGGACTGCAACTACGACCTGTCCCTCATCCGCTGGGGATGCGCGACGCTGATCGAACTGGCCCAAAGGCAGAACGTGGACAAGGAGATGATCCCCATCTGGCGCGGTGTCCTGGAAAAACTCACGCCCTTCCCCGAGAATGAGTACGGCTTCATGATTGGCCAGGGGGTCGGGTTCAACCAGAGCCACCGCCACTTCTCGCACCTGCTGATGATCTATCCGCTGCGTGTGGTGACGCCGGAAAACGGCGGCGAAGCGGTCATCCGCAAATCCCTGGAGCGCTGGCAGAGCCTGAAGGGGGCGCTGGCGGGCTATTCCTTCACCGGCTCCGCGGGGATGTGGGCGCTGCTCGGCGACGGAAACAAGGCGCTGGCGGCTCTGAACGCCTTCAAGCCTTACCTCCAAGCCAGCACCATGTACAAGGAGGGCGCCGCGCTCCCGGTGATGGAAACGCCGCTTCAAGGCGCCAGCGTGCTTCAGGAAATGCTCGTCCAATCCTGGGGCGGCACGATCCGGGTCTTCCCCGCGACGCCGGACGCCTGGAAGGAAGCGGCATTCCATCAGCTGCGCGCCGAGGGCGCCTTCCTCGTCAGCGCGCGCCGCGAGAACGGAAAGACCCTGTGGGCGCACGTCACCAGCCTCGCGGGCGAGCCGTGCCGGGTAAAGAGCAACTGGGCGGGAAAGGTCCGGGTTCTCGCGACGGAAAACGTGACACTGCGGCAGAGCGAAGACGGCGTATGCGAGATCGGCCTGGCCAAGGGCCAGAGCGTTCTGATGTACACCGCCGACAAGGCTCCCGACCCCGTCGTGAAGCCGGTATCCGCCGCCGATGGGCGATGCAACGTGTTTGGCCTCAAAGCCGCCCGTAAGGAAAAATGAAGGCCCATCCGCGAGCCGGGCGGGTCTTTGACTATCTGTGCTCCTTGCTCAGCGGCGGCGGTCAGCCGTCCGCCCAAGCGAGGATTTGGGGCGGGGCTTTCCCGACTCGCCCGCCTGCAATTCCTGCCTGACCTTCTCAGCCAGAAACATCTTGAGCAACGATTGGTAAGGCACGTCCCGCTTGTTTGCCAGAAGCTTTAGCTCGGCAAGAAGCTGTTCAGGCAATCGCAAGGATATGGTTTTCAGAGACGGCTTGAGATCCGGCAAAACGATTCTGCGCGCCTTGCTCCAATCCATGTATTCGCTCGAATCCGCGGTGGCCCAAAACTCGCGTTCCTCGGATTCCGATGAGAACTCTGGGATTCGCTTTTTCATGATCTCTCGTGTATCCCCCTTTCGCGCCGGTTCATATCACGCGCGGATACCACCCGGATGAGCTTGCCTCGCATAGTGAAGACAACAAACAAGCTTCTCCCGGCCCCGGTGTGGCCCAGAGCATAGAAGCGCGGCTCCGAGTCTGAGTGTTTTTCATCCGGCGCCACCACCAGAGGCTGGCTGAAAAACACCTGCTCACACTCCAAGGCAGACACCTCATGCCTTTCCCATATCTTAGGAAGGTTCCCTTCATCCCAATCAAAGCCAGTGCACTGAGACAGGAGGTCCATGAGGCTCATGGTCCATGTATATGTCAGACATATACGGATTGTCAATCTTTATTGTGATCTGAACTCGATTCTTAAACATGGGCCGGCCTGCGATGCGGCTTGCGCGCGGCGGAATCGGCGCCGCGTTCGGGCGTTGGTTGGGCCGCATTTTCCATTCCCCGAGGTTACTTGCCCAACAGCGAAGGCTCCAGCACGGCATGCTTGATCGAACGGCGCAGATAGGTGTATGTGATGTGAACCTTGCCGTCCGAGGTCTGGATAACCGCCGGATAGGAGAACTCGCCCTTCTGGTCCTCCAGAACCAGCACCATCTTCCACTTCTTCCCGTCTTCGGAAACCGCCACGTTGAGAGGCGACCTGCCATCGGGCGTGTGGTTGTACACAAGCAATTGGCGGCCATCCCGGAGCGTGACCGCGTCTATCCCGGAATTCGGATTAGGCAAATCGGTGGCCGTCATCTCCGACCAGGAACTGCCTGGGCCGTGGGACCACATCTGTGTGATCCGTCCCTCCCGGCTTCGGCAAAGGGTCTGGAGTTTTCCGCCGGGGTACGTGAGAAGAGTGGGCTGGATGGCGCTGAAAATCCTGGGGTCGTTCAAAGGCCCTGTCTTCCGCCAGGTCTTGCCTAGATCGCGCGTGGTCTCGAAATGGACCCGCCAACCCTTATGTTCGGTACTCGATGGGCAGAGCAGCGTCCCATCGGGGAGCTCGACCGGCTTGTTCTTGATGGGGCCATAGATGCCTTCCGGAAGGCGCTCCGGCTTGCCCCAGATCCCGCTGTCATCCCGGGAGGTTATCATCATCCCCCACCAATTCGCGCAATCCGGCCCCACTTTGTAGAAGAGCATCAAGGGTCCTTTGGGGGGACGGAAAAGCACGGGGTTCCAGCAGGGATAGCGCTTGCCGTCGGGCTGCACCCCATTGGCGATCTCAACGGGTTTGCTCCAGCCCGTTCCGCCGTTCCGGGAAAACCAGATCGCCACGTCGGCGTTCCCCTCATGCGTGCCGCCAAACCACGCCGCGGCCAAGCCCTGCTTCGTCTCGATGATACTGGACGCGTGGCACTCCGGAGTGGGCGCGTTGTCCAGGGGGTAGATGAAGTTGCCTTCCAGATAACCGGGTTGCCTGGTGAGCATTTTCCTGGCTTCCTCCGCGCGTCCGCAGCCGCATACGGCGGCGCCAGCCAACAAAATGAGTAGGATGCGAGTGCAGCGGTTCCCGGAAATCCAAGACATGCTGTCGCTCCTTTCGAGACCAGGAAGGAGCTCCGGCCCGATCAAGGGAGCTTGCATCCAGAGTCAACCATTATCATCGTCATCAACGTCCCCGTACTCTTGAACCCATGATTCAGGGGTCAGGCGCTCCAGTTTTCCGAAATAGGCGGCATTCGGATCTTCCTCCAGACCCTTCTCCAACATCAGGCAACGCATGTGGTCCGTCAGGACGGCGCCTATGGCGTGGATTGCGTCGTGCCGGTCCAATCCCTCCCCCAGCAGCCTCCGCAGAGTGGCTCTGACGGGAATCTCCTCTCCCAACGCAACCTGGTTCTCCACGATGGCATGAATCGTGGCGTGGATCGTTGGATTGGGGAGACGGATCTTCTTGCGGCGATGGTAGTTCCGGGCGAGCTGGATCCTTATTTGCTCATCCAGGGCCAACCACGCGGCCGGATCGGGATCGTGAAATGCATCGTACTTCATGATCGCCTCCGATAGTGTTTTGCGCGCGGCTGATGCGCTGCTCCAACTCCACCCGCCTACTTCGGGTAAACAAACTCGATCTCGACCTTCACGTCGGGATGCAGGCTCTCTTTCACGGGGCACTTGCCGGCGGCCTGTTCGAGCCTGCGGCGGTCGTTCTCGGAGATTGCTTTCCCGGCGGGCAGGGTGATGGTCGCCGCGAGTCTGGCGATGCGGCGGAGCGGGGCGGCGGCCATCTCCTTGACCACGTGGACCTTAGTGCCCGTCAGGTCCAGGTTCTGGCGCCGCGCCACCAGGTCCATGATGGTGATAACGCAGGTGCCCAGGGCCGTGGCTACGAGGTCGGTCGGCGAGAAGGCCTCGCCCTTCCCGCCGTTGTCCACGGGAGCGTCGGTGGTCAGCTGGTTGCCGGAGGGGCCGTGTGTGGCCTCGCAGTGCAGACCGCCCTGATAGGAGACATCAATTTCAACAGACATGGAGGAAGTCCTTTCGATTCGTTGGGGTCTCTGAGGTGAGTGAATTGAAACAGAAATCCCCCGGCACAATCAAGGCCATTTTTTCCGACGGCGGGCCGGCGGGAGGGTCTTGGGAAATGAGGATGGGGGATGAGAAGAAAGTGCTGAGTGCTGAGAAGAAAGGACTGAGGACTGAGTGCTGAGGACTGAGTGGGGGGAGGGGGCGCATCTTGACGAAGCTACCTATGACAGCGGACGAGGAGGACGCGGGAGGGCCAGGATCTTGGAGGGGCGGGATATTGGAGGACCAGAGAAATGGGAGTGCTGGACACCGAAGGCGTCCAATGTGAAAGTCTTCGACGGCTTCGCCAGCCCCGGGTGAGCGCAGCGAAACCCGGGGATAAACCGGTTCCCCCCTTTCAGGCGCGACCCTGATAGGGGTCGAACAGATCGCGCCAAAGGGTGTTCAACCCTTTCCGGGTTGGGCGGCAAAATGGTGCGGCCTGTGTCCGTGGGTTGCACCCACGGCTGGCGAAGCCGTCGAAGACTTTCATATTCACTATCTGCGGGATTGGAACCTGGCGTTGTCATCATGCTTGCCGGAAGGATTCCCGGAAAGGCATGTAGCTTCGTCAAGATGCGCCCGGGGGGAGGGGGGGGATGAGACTTGAGTCTTGAGACTTGAGGCTTGAGGCTTGAGGCTTGAGGCTGGAGGAGGAATCACGAATGATGAGGGAGGAAGGAGGAAGGAGGAAGGATGAGGGATGTAAGAGCAGCTGGTTCTTGGGGTGGAAAAGGGGGACGGAGGGCCTTTCGGACCTGAAAAACGGGAGATGGCGGACGGTCGGTGGGGCAAGAGCTTTTTCCACCACCTCCAATTCCCTTGGCAATACTGGTTATTTCTTTTCGCAATGGGCTCTCGCGTGGGACCGTGAGCCAGAGATCTGGATCCTGAAGGCGGCATCTCCAACGCGGCCGGAAGGGGACACGGCGCGTTGCGTCAGGATATAGAAGCTACCGAAGGTTAAGTGGCGTGGGGCGGTTCCGCATTGATCTTGAAAACACTCAATCCATCTGCTCTAATCAAGAAGGAGGAAAGCGATTCTCTCACGGCTGCCGAAAGAGCCGGCGGTATGGAGTTCCTCGCCTCGACTGGATCGCCGGCGCGCCGCACAGACTCGCGCAGACGACGATGAACAGGAAACGGGAGAGCCTCGGCTGATGGTACGATTGCTCCAGGAGTGGCTGAGCGAACACGCCGGGCGCAGGCCCGATTCACCGGTTCTGGATTGCCCGGAGCGTCGGCTGAGCTATCTGGAGTTGGAGGAACAGAGCAACCGGCTGGCCCACGTGTTGAGGGATCGGGGCGCCGAGCGAGGAGACCGGGTTTGTTTGCTCTTGCCCAAGTCACATGCGGCGCTCGTGGGGACTCTGGGTGTGCTGAAGGCCGATTGCGCCTACGTGCCGGTTGACCTTGAGAGCCCGGCACTTCGGTCCTTGAAGATCATCCGCGCAAGCGCCCCGCTGTTCCTGCTGGCGGAGGAATCTTCCTCAGACCTTCTGATCCAGCTGATGCGGGCCGGGGACCTTGAGCCGTCGGTTGGCATCGGGTGGCTGGGCGCCGCCGATGCCGTTCCGAAAGGAGTGGTGTGCGCTTTCCGCCGCGAGGATATTGATGCCGCTTCCTCCTTGCCGCTGAAATACGCCAATGGGCCCGAGGACCCGTCTCAGATTCTCTTCACTTCCGGTTCCACGGGGGAGCCGAAAGGTGTGGTTCTGACCCACGGCAATGTCATCTCTCTCATTGAGTGGTTCGCCGGCCACTTCCGAATGGATCCCTCCGACCGCGTTGCCTGGTCCACGCCTCTCTCCTTCGACGTTTCCACTTCCGACATTTACTCCGCGCTTGCCGCGGGAGCGTGCCTCGTGCCCATCCCGCGCCGGCTGGGGATCATGCCGTCCGCATTTGCGGAGTACGTTCGATCCCAGCGTATCACACATTGGGACGCCCTGCCTTCCGCCATGAGTCTGCTGGCGCGTTTCGATTCTCTGATGGACAATGATTTCCCCTCCATGAGGCGCGTGTTTTTCGGTGGCGAGGTACTCCCCGCCCCTGTGCTGACATACTGGATGCGGAAGATGCCTCATGCCCAGTTCACGAATCTCTACGGTCCGACCGAGACGGGAATGTTCAGCAGCTACTATACCCTCCCCGCTCCGCCCCAGGATCCCAAAGAAGTTATCCCGATCGGCCAGCCTTGCCGGCCCGATGAGCGCCTCTATGTTCTGGACGAGAACCGCCAGCCCGTGCCGCTCGGGGAAATCGGGGAGATTTGCATTGGCGGGGCGGGCGTGAGCCCGGGATACTGGGGCGATCCGGACAAGACCCAGAAGTGCTTTGTGGCCGATCCCTTTGAAAGCAAGGGGGGCGCCCGGCTCTACAGAACGGGGGACCTGGGCAGGCTGGGAAACGATGGCATGCTCTACTTCGCGGGGCGGTCGGATTCGCAGATCAAGACGCGCGGCTATCGCATCGAGTTGGGCGAGATCGAGGCGGCTGTCCATGCTCTGGACTACGTGCGGGATGCCGCCGTGGTGGCGGTCGAAACCCCGGGAATCGAGCGGGTGGCGATTTGCTGCGCATACGTCCTGGCTTCGGGCCGGGAGGCGGACGAAAGCCGACTGGCCCGGGATCTCTGTGGATCGCTTCCGCGCTACATGCTTCCTTCCCGCTGGAAACGCCTGGACTGCCTGCCTCTGAATCCCCACGGGAAGATAGACCGGCCGGTGTTGCGCGGTTTGTTCCAGGCCAAGGGAGAGAAAGAGAGAGGCGCCGGTTCTCTTCCATACCACGCGGCGGCGGTCTACGAGGGAAAACGCCTCGAAGTTTCGCGACCCACTTGGCAAAACTCCTACTGTACGGAAATCGAGCACGTTTTTCGGCGCGTGACGGACGAATCCCGCGTGGACGAGTACGCACCGGACATTCTTTCCTGGCTGTATGACACAGGAAAGGCCGACTTTGATCTCCTCTTTGAGCACAGGCAGGAGGCGAACAAACAGCTCCCCGTTTGGATGAAACGCCCCTCTTCCGCGTTCTCGATCCGGTGTTTCACCCTGCTGTTCGTGGAGGAACGCCCCTTGGGCGGGTTCATCGGGATAAGCGGAAAGGATCTTCTGGCGCGCACTCGGGATGACACGCTCACCCTGATCCGCCAGACAAGGGGAGAGAAACGGGCGGGTCTGATGAACCGGCTCCGGCGGCTGAGGGCCGCTTTCCCTTCTGTTGTGGAGGAGGATTTTTACCTCAGAGCTTTGGGACTGGCGCCGCGGCTCCGCCACAAAGGTCTGGGCCAGATTCTGGTGGCCCGGTATCTGGCGGAAGGCGAAGGTGCCGGCTTTTCCCGTTTCAGGCTCGAGGTGCATGCCGAAAACATCCCGGCGGTTCGTCTCTACGAAGGATCCGGTTTTCATGCAACAGCCGAGACAATAGAGCCGGAGTCCGGCAACCGGGTTCTGTCCATGGTGTTGGAGAGAAAGGCATCCCGGGCGGACTGATACCAATATGCATTCAAAGTGACGCAAATGGAAGAACTCACCACAGAGACACAGAGGCACAGAGAAACAACCATAAAAACCACGAAGACACAAAGATCCGGGGAACAAGAGGGTTTCTTTCCACCTTTTCATTTGATGCTTTCCTCTGTGCCTCTGTGTCTCTGTGGTGAGTTGTTTTTGGGGTTTTCTTCGCGCCCTTCATAGATTGCTTCCCGCAATGTTCATGCATTGAACAAGGGTTTGAATTGTATCTGTTTGATCGCTACTCAGTATGAGGCCGGCCAAAGGGGGCGCTGTGGGTCTTTTGGGCGAGGGATCGCCCGAGATGTCCACCTTATTCAAAAAAAGAGGCCCCGGTGGTTTTCACCCCCGGGGCCTTTTGGGACTGGTAGGGTCCTGAGAAGAATCACATCGTGCCTTCCGCCATGTTGTTGATGCCGTCACTCCGCCATGTTGTTGATGCTGTCACAGATATTCTTGGCGGCTTCGTAGTTGCCTGCGTTCCATGCGGCCAGCGCCAAGGCGAGGGCTTGGTTCAAGGAAACGTCTGGGACGTGGTCGTAGTTGATGTCCACCAGAGTGAGCATGCCGAGTTGGCCATTCTTCACGTTGAGCAAGGTCGCCAGGTATTGCTGTTGAGCGCGCTGGGCCATTGTGGCATTCTTCAGCCACAGCATGTTATACATCTGCTGCAGGGTTGTCACCTGGACCCCGCCCAGAGTTGTCAGCGGGAGGTAGCTCTGCAAGATGGGCGCCGGAATCTGGGCCGTTCCTTTGGCGCCAAGGGCCACGGCAACCTGGTGTTTCCAGAAACCGATCGTACGGGGCAATCCGCAAGGGGGGGGCGGCAACCTGAAGGTAGTCTCAGCCACGCACTTGCATGGTCTGCTGAAGATGAGGAACTGGCGGGTGGAATCCGGACCAGGATCGAGAGTGAAAACCGTACGTCCCCAAGCTTCCGCCACAACAGTGGTTTCCACCGCCGCCGGATCCAGAGTCAGCATGGCTACTAGCGTGCCCGTTCCGTCAATCAGGCCTTTCCCATCGGCGGGGGAGATGAATGTCCCGCTGGAGGCGGTTAGGGTGACGGGCTGGCCCACGGCGGGTTGTCCATCCTGCTTGGCCGTCACGACGATCTTGAGCACGGCGGGTGTCGCGGGATCCCAGAAAGACTCCGCAGTGAACTGGACCACACCGTCGCTCCCACAACTGAGCAGCCGCTTTCCGCTGGCCTGGGCCATCAAGGCGAGGGCCAGGTTCTCCTCCGTGAGGCTCAGAGGAGTCGGAAACGCGGGATTTGTGCCCTTTCGAAGGACGGTGATGTTGATCGGAGAAGCGCCGGAACCGTAGACCAGTTTCCAGACGGCGACCTGAAGAGCCGCGCCCAGGGACTTTGTGTTCGGGGCTCCGGCGAGAGGGTTCTGATCCAGGATGTAGGCGATCTCCTGCCATGGGGGCGCTGCCGGGAGCGGAACAATCGTCACTCCATAGGCGTGCTGCCAGTCAAAGACGTTGTAGATGTCCACGCAGTAGGCCTCAATGGGGGTCCCGTCGCTGTAGGGAGGAACAGCCGCGGGATTGCCGTTCAACCACATGGGGATCATCCCCGTGTACCAATCGTTAAAGAACGTACCGCTCGTATAGACGTCCTCTTGCATCGAATATGGAAGCATCGCCGCGGGGCCTTGATACTTCACGATTCCCGTCTCTGCGGGGAGTGGGGCAGCCACCAGCATCAGCATGAATAGGCTGACTAGGATTGTTGCGCACAGTCTCTTTGTCATGTTCAGATTCTCCTTCTCTTGGGATTATCCCACCTATTCCCTTGCTTTCCCGCCCGAGAGCCAGGGTATTGCGTTTCGGAATGTGGGCCGGTGATACCGTGTGGACGATATACCTTAGGCAACACACAAGCGATATCTGTGCCAGTTGGCCGGTAATGGCCAATATCCGGGATGCGCGCCGCGTCAAGTATTGATAAATAGGCGGTTATGTCTTCCTGCCGGCGCTGTTTCGCGGCCAAGGGCCGAGACGTCAGGGGGCGGGAGGTGCTCAAATTGAGCGATTTAGCTCGGGAAAAACCTGTTCAGAATGAGCAAGTGGAGGGAGATGCCCTTTCCCGTGTTGGCCTGGATCTCCCTGGAGTTAAAAGCAGACGTTCCAGTGCGGCATCGGTTCCTGCGCTCAAACAAGCGCACGACTGCGCACACGAATTATCCCTTGACTTCGTGTCCCAGGAAAGGATATCTGTGACCCTGGTGGGGAGCAAGGAACATTCCACGGACGCTTCCAGGATGACGGGCATGGCCACGAAGGAGGGAAAAGAGTTTCCAGTTATCGGAAGCCTCCTTTTTCATCTGTACGGTCTGATCCCAAGGCGGTTTGCGAGAGGGATCATACTGGGCCTGGTCCGGCGGCTCGAGGGGGGAGACTTGGTCTCCCGCACGCTTCGGCGCATTTACAGCCACTATCATCAGATTGAGGTTGGTTTTTACTCGGGAGGAGCCTGCTTCATTCCAGACCGGTTTCGTCCCGGACCTCCGGGCTGCCGGATCGGGAGGTATTGTTCTCTGGCGCTTACAGCCTGTCGTTTCAATGCCAACCATCCCACAAACACCAAGTCCACCCATGCCATCTTCTACAATCCAAGCGTTGGATACAGCCGGAGGGATTTTCTCAAGCGCACTTTCCTGACCATTGGAAACGACGTCTGGATCGGTCACAATGCCATCATCCTGTCTTCTGTTTCAGTGATCGGCGACGGCGCCATCGTCGGGGCCGGGGCCGTGGTCCATCAGGATGTCCCGCCGTACGCGATCGTGGTGGGGAATCCCGGCCGGGTCGTGCGATATCGCTTTTCCCCCGAGATCATCCGGGAACTCCAAGAGTCCCGCTGGTGGGAAAAAGGCCTGGAGGAATTGACGCCGGAGATGGAAGCATTCCAGCGCCCTCTCGAAGGGGATGATATTCGATAGTCCGCCCCAAACCAGACAGATTCGGAGACCCAGCAGGATGCCCACCCCACAGCCGGAACAGATTAACGGCGCTGTACTCACCTTCTTGCGGAACAATTTCCCGCTCATCTCCCAGGGGCCGCTAGCAGGCGATGAGGACCTGCTGGCGAGCGGGGTGATTGACTCCCTGGGACTGCTGTTGGTCATTGACTTTCTCGAAGCCGGTTTCGGCATTTCCGTTCGTGACACGGAAGTCACGACGGAGAATTTCGGAACGCTGGACACGATCACCCGTTTCGTACAGGGCAAGTTGCAGGCAGGCGGGTAGCGCCGCCCTCGGCAATCCGCGGCGGCCGCCCCTGGGAGGGATTCGCACTCCGGCACACGTGCCGGGATCATATGCAAAGGTCGCATCCCATGCAGCAGGAAATCCTTCGAGAAGCCGCCGCCCTGTTCGGAACTCCCAGCTACGTCTATTGGATGGATGGAATCCTGGAGCGCATCGCCGAGGTGCGCCGCGCATTCGGGAACCGTTTGCGGATCAGTTATGCCGTCAAGGCCAACCCCAACCGTGCGTTGCTGCGCCGGCTCAAGGAACACGTCGAGCACCTGGACGTGTCTTCCGGGGGGGAACTGATCGTTGCTTCCGAGGCGGGGTGGGACCCGTGTTCTTTCACTTTCGTGGGACCCGGGAAGACGGACCGGGAGCTTGGCTTGGCGGCGGACCGCGAGTGCGGTGTGATCGTGGCCGAGAGCGAAGAGGAACTGGAGCGCCTGGATCAGATAGGCGCCGAGCGGGGGAAGGCGCTGCCAGTCGTTCTCCGCGTGAATCCCAAGATGGTCCCCAAGGGTTACGGCGTTTCCATGGCGATGCGCCCCACCCAGTTCGGAATAGACGAAGAGGCGCTCGGCACAGTCCTGGAACGATGCGGTTCTCTGGCTCATCTTCAGTTCCAGGGGTTTCACGTTTACGCCGGCACGCAGTGCCTGAATAACGAATCCATCGCCGAGAACTTCGCCAACTGCGCCCGCATATTCCGCGAGGCTTCCCACCGGCATCATCTGCGGCCGCGCCGCCTCATTTTCGGAAGCGGCTTCGGGATCCCCTATCACGAACGCGAGGAACCCATCGCCCTGGCGGCCATCGCGGAGCTCTCCAATCCGGTTTTTGACCAGCTCCGCGAGGATCCCGCCACCCGCGAAGCGGCGCTGAGCCTTGAACTGGGCCGCTACCTGGTCGGCGAGGCCGGGGTCTACCTGACCACTGTGATCCGCAAGAAACAGTCGCGGGGGAAAGAGTTCCTCATCCTCGACGGCGGGATGAACCATCATCTTGCGGCCAGCGGCAATCTGGGCAGCGTGATCAAGCGCAACTACCCCATCCGGTGCCTGAACACCGGACGCCTGGCTTCAGGGAAAGGCAAACAGGAGCTGGTGGGGAACCTCTGCACGAGTATTGATTCGCTGGGCCGCGACGTGGATCTGGGGCCTGTGGAAGCGGGTGATATCCTAGCGGTGGGTTGCAGCGGCGCCTACGGACTAACCGCCAGCCCAGTCCATTTCATTACCCATGAGCCCCCGAAGGAAATCCTGGTTGAAACGCGGGACGGGAGGCCGGTCATGAGGGACATCACGCTCGATGGCCCGGTTGCCAGGCCGCCCGCCTGGGCGCCGCAATGATGATGGTTCTTCCTTCCGAAACGGAGAGGCGCATGTTCTGCTTTACTTTCCACGACCTTCTGGCCAAGAACCTTCTGGAACGGCCCGGACACACGGCCCTGGAAAGCGGCGACCGTTCTCTGACGTATTCCCAGCTGGACGAGCGGGTGGAGCAACTCGCCGGCAGCCTTCACGCGCTGGGGCTTCGCCGGGGCGACCGGGTTTGCATCCACCTGCCCAAGTGCATGGAGGAGGTGATCGCTTCCTTTGCGGTTTCCCGGCTCGGGGGGGTGTTTGTCAACCTGAATATCCTGTTGGCGATCCGGCAACTCAAGCACGGCGTCAGGGATGCCGGGGCGCGCTTCCTGTTCATGGACCGCCGCAAGGCCGCGGCTCTCGCCGAAGACGGGATTCCGGATTGCGTCGAACGGATCATTATCCGAGATGCTGCTGCGCCGTCTCACGAGAAAACGATTCCACTGGGCGATCTTCCGCAGGCAGAACCGGCTCCGCAGGTTCGCGTTATTGACCGCGACCTGTGCGCGGTGCTCTACACTTCCGGCTCAACCGGTCTTCCCAAGGGAGTGATGCTTTCGCACCAGAACGTTGTTCAAAGCGGCATGGCGGCCGCTAGCCACCTGGGGAATTGCGCCGCCGACCGCGTCCTCTGCGTTCTTCCGCTCAGTTTCGATTTTGGCCTGAGCCAGCTGACCAGCACATTCCTGGTGGGGGCGACGCTCGTGCCGCAGAGCGTGCAAATGCCGGCGGAAATCGCAAGAACCCTCGAGCGGAAGCATATCACCGGCATGGCGACAGTTCCGACCGGCTGGATTCCCTTCACCCGCTACGTGGAAGAGAACGGCATGGAGTTCCCGGAGCTTCGCTACGTGGCCGTGAGCGGCGGCATGCTGCCCAAGGGGGCCTTGCGGGCGTGGAAGCGCGTTTTCCCAAATGCCCGAAAGTACGTGATGTATGGGATGACGGAGGGCTTTCGCAGCAGTTACCTCCCGCCGGAGGATTTTGACCGGAAACTGGGCTCGATTGGCAAGCCGCTCCCCAACGTCGAGCTTTTCGTGGTCCATCCGGAAAAGGGCCTTTGCGGTCCCGGCGAACACGGCGAGCTTCTCCATCGTGGAAGTCTGATCTCCATGGGGTATCTCAACAACCCGGAGGCTACCCTTGAGAAGATCAGACCATGCCCCCACCTGAAACACCTGATTGGCGACGAGCCCGTTTTGTACAGCGGCGATACGGTCTATCGGGACGAGGAAGGCTACCTGTACTTCGTGGCCCGCACCACCACGTTCATCAAGTGCAGCGACTTCCGGATCAGCCCCACCGAAGTCGAGGATATCTTCTTCGACAGCGGCATGGTGAGCGACGTTGTGGCTTTCGGCGTGCCGGATGAGATCACGGGCCAGGCGGTTCACGCGGCCCTTACGCCCCGGCCCGGCCGGGACTTTGACCAGGCGGCCCTTCTGGCTTTCTGCCGGAAGCGGATGCCCAGCTACATGGTTCCCCGCGGCATTCACATCTGGGAAGGCCAGATGCCGCGGACGCCGAACGGGAAGTTGGATCGCCCCGCCATCATTGCCGCGTATACGGACGCCTCGACCGCTTTGCGCGGTGCAGAGCGAGGACAATCGAAGAGTAACATGATCTCGCAGAGCCAGGAGGAAACGACTTGACCGGAATGCTTCAGGACTACGTGATTCGCCAGGGCGGACACCGGCCGGAAGCCGTGGCCATCGTGAATGAAGGCAAGGCGATCACATACGGTCAATTGGACACTTTGAGCAGCCGGCTGGCCCGCGTCCTGAAGAAGTCGGGATGCCGCCGGGGGGATCGCGTGGCGTTCCTCCTTCCGAAATCCGAGATGAGCCTGGCCGCCATGACAGGCATTCTCAAAGCGGACTGCGCCTACGTCCCGATGGACTGCCAGGCCCCGGTCGCCTACGCGGCAAAGCTGATCTCGCGCGTGGAACCCCGCGTTGCGCTGGTGGACCGAACCTACGCCGCGTTTCTTCCGCGACTGCTGGAAACCCTGGGATCGTCCGCTCCGCTGCTCGGCTGGTTGGACACGGATTCCGTCTCGGAACACGGCCTCTCCCCGGCTTTCGACCTGCGGGATGTCATGAATACCCCGGACGATCCCGTCGAGTATGAGAACACACCGGACGATATCGCGCACATACTCTTTACCTCCGGTTCCACGGGCGTGCCTAAGGGGGTGATGATCACGCACCGTAATGCCACCGCTTTTGTGGAATGGGCCGTGCCGTATTTCGGCATGGACTCTTCGGATCGCATTTCCACCCACTCCCATCTGCACTTCGACCTGTCCACGTTTGATGTCTACGGCGCATTTGCCGCGGGAGCGCGGCTCTACCCCGTTCCCCCCAGCCTGGGTCTGTCTCCGGGCGCTTTGACCGGTTTCATCCGGGAGTCCGAAATCACGCAATGGCTGTCAGCCCCGTGGGTTTTCCACTATCTCGCCCGCTTGGACGCCCTGCGGGACCGCGATTTCCCCGCGATGAGAAGGATGATGTGGGCCGGAGACGTTTTGCCGACTCCCACCCTCGTTTACTGGATGCGAAAAGCGCCCCACGTCTCCTTCACGAACCTGTACGGTCCCACAGAGACCACCATCGCCAGCAGCTATTACACGGTCCCCGCCTGCCCGGAAGACGAACGGGAACCGGTCCCGATCGGAGTGGCTTGCGACGGCGAGGAACTGCTTGTCCTCAACGGCCAACTGCGGCGAAGTCCGGCGGGGGAGATCGGGGACCTCTACATCGGCGGAGTCGGGCTCAGTCCGGGGTACTGGGGAGATCCAGAGAAGACGCGGGAGGTGTTCATCCCGCACCCATTCGCGCCGGGAACGCGTCTGTACAAAACCGGCGATCTGGCCCGGAGGGGCGAAGACGGCTTGATCCACTTCGTGGGCCGGGCTGACACACAAGTCAAGATCCGCGGCGCCCGCGTCGAGCTGGGCGAGATAGAATGCGCGCTGCACCTTCTGGATTACCTGGCCGACTCGGCCGTGGTGGCGGTTGCAGCCGGTCCATCCCGGGAATATGCCATTTGCTGCGCCTACTCGCCGTCCCCTGGCGAGGACGTTCCCCCGGCCCGCGTGCATCGGGATCTTCTGGAACGCCTGCCTCGCATCATGATCCCCACGCGGTGGCTCTCTCTGGATGCATTGCCGCGAAACACCAACGGGAAAACCGACCGGCCAAAGCTGAGAGTCATGTTCAGCCCGGAGGGATCTTCGAGTACACCATGAGCGGCATGAAATCAAGGCCTCAGACCCCCGGACGGCCCAGTGCAGCGAGACGGGTTGAACGTCCGGCTTACAATCGGCCACCGGCATCTTCACCGCGAAGAAGCGCGACGTTCGATTTCCCAGGTCAGTTCCAAGGATTCCGTCAAGAAAGCAAGGAGGCTTTCCGGGATCTGGTTCGGCGGTACAACAAACCGGTGTATCTCCTGATCCGCCGCCTTGCTTCCCGGCTGTCTCTCACTTTCAGCGTCTGCACCGTCGCGGCAATGGCGCTGTTGCTGCTTTTTTCTCCGGGGATCTTGACCCGTACCGCCGCAACCTCTGAATCGCCGGAAGGCAGCGGGATACGTCTGGATGTTGCCGAAACCAGTTCGCACTTTTTCGCGGGCGAGATGGTTTGCCGCACAGTAGCGGTGGAGAACAAGAGTTCCTCGACGGTTTCTGCGCCATTGGTCTGGCGGGTCATGGCGGAATCGGCCATACTGCAGCAGGAACGTCTCGATCTGATCGTTCCGGCAGGCGGGGTCACCACCTCCAGCGTTTCGCTTCGGATGCCGGAAGTGAAGAGGCTGGTGGTCCTGCATTTTCTGGTTCTTGAGCAGACTACAGCCTCGAGCAAAGCGGTCCTGCGGATGGGTCTGCGCGTGTATCCCAAGGACCGGCAGCTGGCTTGGGAGTTCCTGCGGGACAAAAAGGTGGGAATCTGGCCGCCATCCGATCTCCTCCGGTCCTGGTTCGAGCGATTGGGAGCGCGACCGCGAGCGCTGGAAGGAATCTCCCGGATTTCGGATTTCGAAGGAGACCTTCTGGTGGCCGGTCCGGGGGCGTTTAGTGATGCGCGAACCTGGCGCGCGTTTCACGAGGCTCTCGAAAAGCGCGGCGCCCCGATCCCCGTCATTGTCTTGCGCCAGGATTGGCTGCCCGGGCAGGCCACGGTGAATGACGGATCAGGCGCGCTGGAAGAACGCGAGCACGGCTGCTCCGCTGTACGATGTGTCCGTGAGCATCCTCTTCTTCGGCAGTTCGAGGATGGGGACTTCGTGGGTTGGCGGGGCCTTGCAGGCGTGGGGAAGCTTCCCTTTTTGTCTCCTCCGGCTGGAAACTTCAGGAGGCTGTTGCTGCCGGGCGTGGGGAAAACCGCGCCGGCGGAGGATGCCTTGATTCTGGAGCGGCCATTCGAGAAAGGACTCGGTATTCTGTACTGCCAGGTTCCGCTCCTGGAAGCACGGGAGGAAGAACCGGTGGCGGAGATTCTCTTCAATGAGACGCTGCGATATGCGTTGTCGAACACAGCATCTTTGACGCGTCAAGGGATTGTTTTGTGTGGTAGTTCGGAGAGTCCGGCGCTCTTGAAGGTGTCCGAGTACCTTCTGCCGCGAAAGGAAGATGAACAAGGAGACGCGGACGAGAAGAGGCAGGTTTTTTCGCGCGTGGTGCGGCAGACGTTTCCCGCCGGCGATCCCGGCGCTGTGATCCTGGATGCGAGTTCGAAATCCGCAGCGGCACTTTTGCAGGAGGATTCCGAGTTCTCTTTCAAGGCTAGGAAGTACGTTCGCGCGGGCGGCCTTTTAGTGGTGCTGGGTATGCCCGAGGAGACTCGGCGATTCCTGGATTGGGCCAGCGATGAAAGGGAGACATTCGCCCCACACTCCGGACCGGGTCCGGCGCCGGCGTTGTGGCACGAAGGATCGGGCAAGGTCCTGTTTGTGCGGGGTGATCTGAGCCGTGCCTCCGCTGGAACGGTCCGGCTGGCTCTTGGGGGTCTGCTGACCGATCTGGGCGTGTTTATTCCCTCCGAGAAGGGGGAAGAATAGGGAAGAATAGCCTTGTGGATACGGCCATTTGTGGTAGCTTCAGAGAAGCCTGACGAGAAAAGGAAGGAGGCATTCATCATGAAGAACCGCATGAAAGCACTAGTGATAGGCCTGACGATTCTGCTGTCGCGCATTGCACCGCTTAACGCCCAGGCTCCGGTCCGAGAGCCGGCTTCAGACCGTGGGGCCGAACACGCCGCTCCCGCGAAACCAACGCCCGCGGCGCCGGTACCGGCGAAGGTTCCCACAAGCTTGGCGGCTGTGGAGGGCCTGACCGTCGCCATCTTTGATTTCCAGGCGAACGATTCCGAATTGCGGGAGACAGGCGTATTGCTGGCGGAGCTGGCGCGGGTGCGGCTGACGGCACGGGGGCATCTGCGTCTGGTGGCGCGGCAAGACATGCAGAAGATCCTTGAGGAGCAGAAACTGGGTCTGACGGGTTTGACCGGCGACACGGCGCCACGCGTGGGCAACCTTCTTGGGGCGCAGGTGGTGGTCCTTGGCAATGTCTTCGCGGTGAACGGCCGGCTCGTCGCGACGGCAAGAGTGATCGGAGTGGAAACCAGCCGGGTATATGGCGAGAAGGTGGAGGGGGAGAAAGCCGGCGTGGAGAAGATGGGTGAGGAACTCGGAAACAAGATCGCCGGCGTGGTGGACAAAGGAGGCGCGGCTCTTGTGGCCAAAGTGAAGCTCACCAAAGACCAGATCGCTGAAATCAGGAAGAAGGTCGGCGACAAGAACCTGCCGCGCGTTTACGTCCAAGTCTCCGAGGAGGTGGTTGGGACGGCGGCGCCGGACCCAGCCGCCCAGACCGAGATCCAATACATTCTGAGGAAAATCGGCTGCGAGGTGGTCAAGGATCGCGGCGGTGAACTATCCAACTGGGCCAAGGGGTACGCCGCAAAGGGCGGCAAGAGTGCGCCTCCCGCTCTCGACTCGGTGGACATTATCCTGATCGGGGAGGCCTTCAGCCAGTTTGCCAGCCGGACGGGCGATCTCATCTCGAGCCGCTCCCGGGTGGAGATCGAGGCGATTGACGTCAAGACGGGGAAAGTGCTCGCCACGGACCGCCAGACCCATGTGGCCGTGGATTTGGCCGAGCAGATCGCGGCCAAGACCGCTCTGCAGGAAGGCGCGGCCAAGCTCGCCAGCCGCCTGCTCCCGGAGGCGGTGGAGGAATGGCGCAGAGGCAAATCTGAGAAATGAGTTAACGAAGAGACATGCCTCGGAGGATCCCACTCGTTCCTGACAACCGCCGAGCGGACAAACCGGCTCCCAGCCCGCCTGTTTCGGGCTTGCTGGTACTGCCATTGTTCGTTCTCATGACGATCCAGGCGACTCTTGGAGTCCCCGCGTATGCTCAGGTGGAAAAGAAGGGCGCGGGAACATCGTCCGGCCAAACCAGGCTGGCGGTGGTCCCCCTGACTTCCGGCGAGTCTCTTCCTCCAGAGTTTTCGGCCCTTCTCGCGGTGGATTTGTCGCAATCGCCCGACGTGGCGCTCCTGGAGCGGGAGCGGGTGGACCGGCTCTTGAAGGAGCAGGCTCTGAGTCTCTCGCTCGGACCTGAGGATAACAGGGCCAATCTGGTGAAGGCTGGCGAGATTCTGGCGGCCGATGCCCTCCTGCTGGTGGCGCTGGACAAGAAGGACAACGCCCCAGAGAGCATGCTTCGCGTGCGCCTGGTGGAGACGCGGCAGGGCTTTAAGCTGCTGGACTGGAATCTGGCGTTTCCCTCGGACAGGGGGAAGTATGAGGAGACCGCGAAGACGCTGGCGGGCCGGACGCGCCGGTACCTGGCGGGGATAGAGGGGGATCCCCAATCCCGCCTGATGATCGGTGTGTCGGTGTTTACGAGCGATGAACTGTCCTGGCGCTGGGATTGGTTGGCGCGGGCGATCCCGCCCGCTGTAGAGCAGAACCTGCTGCTTTATCCCGGCGTGATTCTGATGGAGCGGTTCGCGGCAAAGCCGTTGATGGATGAGCGCGACTTGGCGCGGGATCTGCCGGAATCCATCCGGGCGTCGGCGATTCTGATAGGTGGTTCCTACCGGATCGAGAATCAGAACCAAACCCTTGGGGTGACGCTCGTGGCGCGACGGGGTGGACGCGAGGTGTTCCGCGAGAAGGTGGAAGGGCCGGTATCGGACCATGAAGCGGTATGCGCGCAGGCGGCGCGGGCGATCCTCACGAATCTCAGATCGAGGCCGGTGGAGCCGTCCATGGACGCGGAAGCGGAGGCGGCGATGCTGGTGGCGGAGGTGGAGAGCTTGTTCGCGCGCGGGGAAGGCGCCCGGGCATTGCCCATTGCGGAGAGCGCCGCCGCGCTGGCGCCCAACTCACCCAAATGCCAGATGGTGCTGCAAAAGGCATTTATGTACACTATGCTCCCATTGAGAGAGCCCGGGGTGGTGGCGCAATCATTTCCCCGTCTGGGCGCGATTACCAGCCGCATTGTCTCTGTGGCGACACCCTTTGAGTCTGTTCAGGCGATTCAGGGATTGATGAACTTAGCTCGGAATGTGCTGGAATGGCTCGATAGACAACCCGCCATGGCGGATAGCTACCGCGAAGTGCGTCTTCTGCAACAGGAGTTTTACAGAATCGCGTTGCGGATCTGCATGGACAAAGGAATCGACAAGATTTTCATCACTCCCTATGCGGACATTGCTCACTCGCTTACCATAGAGGAAGCGATGGACCTGGCAGCGGAGATAGAGGCGGATAGACCTAAATGGCAACAGGGGAACGCCCTTTCTCCTTTAGGCGGCGTTGTGATGGCGATGCAGAGATGGAAAGACGATGCGGAGGCCTGCAAAAAAGGAGAGGCGTTTCTCGCCCGGCTTTGCGAATCCTCACACATGGGCGTGAGATTCGAAGCTCTGAGGGCACTCGAGTATTACTACCAGGAAGTTCGCCGCGACTATCCACAGGTTCGTGCCATAGCCCGCCGCATCCTGGACACGCAGAAGAGTCTGGGTGTGGTGAATCCGCCCTCCTTCGCCCTCACTTCGTATTCCGCGGACAGGCAAGAAAGCAGACGCTTTGAAGCGGAACTGCTGACCGAAGCCTTCACTTTCATTTATGAGGAGAAGAAGAACAGCAAGGTTCCCAAGCCCGGCATCTTTGTTCAGGACCAGCTCTTCTATGTCGTGAATCTGTTGGAGGAAGTGGGCCGCAAGGAGGATGCGAAGAAGTGGCTGAATCTCTCGTTGGAATCCTATGGAGACTGGCAGGGCGAATACTGGCAGCAGGTGAAGGACAGGCTGCTTCTGCTTGAGGGGAAACCGCTGGATGTTAGGGAGAAGAACACGCAAGAGCCTCCTCCCGCCCTTATTCCCAAGCGTCTTCTGACGGCGGCAGGTTTGTCCGATGGCATGCCTTTCTTCCGGCGGATGCTGATTCACGGGGGCGAGATTGTCCTTGTGGTTTCGCCAGTTTCCGATAGGGAGTATCGCCTGCTGCGTGTGGATCGAAAGACGCTAGCCGTGCGATCCGTAACGGCTGCGGGCAAGGCAACCGATGACATAGGCCCAGACACTTGGGGTCAGGAGCGTTGGAACGCCCTGACAGTAGCCATGCACAACGAGGATGTATTCCTGGGCACGGTGAGCGCGGGCATTCTGGTGTTTCGTGGGAATGGGGGCATCGAGTATTGGACCGAGAAGAGCGGTCTTGCCTGCCAACGGGTGCGGGACTTGCAGAGTCTCGGAGACCGTCTCTTCGCGCACGCCGGCACGGTTTGGCAGGATAGCGGTTTGATGGAGATAGATCCGCTTACTGGGAAATCCCGCATGTTCTTGTCCTCGAAGTCCGTGGGGCAATCTGAATTGGACGGACGATTCGTGCATTCCATCCAAGCCGATCCCACTCGGGGTGTTCTCTGGATCACTCTCGCGGGCCAAGAGGGAGGACCCATTAAACGGGCTCAGCTTTATCAATACGATCCCAGGGCGGCTGCATTCCAGCAGGTAAAAACCAATCTTCTTCAAGAAGTCATACCTGTGTCTGCGGGTCATGATCATCCCCACCGGATGCGCCTCTTCGGCAAGCACCTCCTGATGTGCGGCATCAGAGGCATCTATCAGATGAATGTAGACACCCGGGAGGATACCATTCTGAGATTTCTGACTGGCGGGATGTACTTGGGGCAATGGCAGTTTCCGTGGGAATATCGTTGGGATATCACAATGCGAACGAACGTTCTGGCGGGTGAGAACCTAGTGACGCATGAGGGAAACCGTATGCTCGTTTTCCACCCATCGTCCCAAAGCCCTGTGCTTCTGCATGGGGCTCTGTTCGACGCGGAGAAGGACGGAAAACTCGTGGTGCGCGACCTGATCCCCGCGCCCGAGGGCCTCTATGTCCTCACGGAGAACGCGCTCTACCGGATTGCGGGCATTCAGGGGCCGCCTATAGGCAAGGATGAGATTCTGGTTCCGTGATTACCGCGAGCGCAGAGTTTGAGAAGGCTGGACCGCCTGGGATTCCTGGACAAACGCTTCCACACGGGGTGGTTTCTCCCGATGGCCGCCAAGCGCATGTTGGATGCGGATGTATTGGAGAAACGAATGCGAACTCTTCTCTTGGTTTTGTTCCTTGGCGCATTTCCTGACATGAGCACGGCCCGCGCCCGCGTCGTTGTCCTTCTCCGGGCTTCTGAGAAAAAATCGGTGTAGTTCCCTCTCTTTTCCGGGTCTTCCAAAGAATCTGTGGGTAAGATTTGAGGATGAGTTTTTCGCTTTTCAACCAAGACACGGATTTGAAAAAA
>Ga0315277_10002001_pt1 | contig 28749 bp, 20 predicted proteins | sample YL17G05_15_MG_FD_203695 | JGI IMG/M metagenome (GOLD analysis project Ga0315277, IMG submission 203695) | Sediment microbial communities from Yellowstone Lake, YNP, Wyoming, USA - YL17G05_15 | ecosystem: Environmental > Aquatic > Freshwater > Lake > Sediment | place: USA: Wyoming | collected... | reverse complement strand
GCCGAAGTAGCTTCGGCTACGAAGGCTGGATGCGTCTCCCTGTCCTGCGTAGTCTCTTGTCATCCGTAGCTTTAGCAGAGGATGATGACGAAGCAGGATGCGGTAAAAATGGATTAGGGCTTGCGTGGGTAAATTTCAGCGCGAGCCGGACGATCAAGAGGTCGGTGACACGAGGCAAAAACGCTCATGAGCTGAGCTTCCTGCTGCCGCCGCAGACCGAAACTACAGGGGTCCGGCGGGTCCAAGGGAATTACAGATTACAAATTGCAGATGGAATGCAAATACCAATGGCGAATCCGGTAATCTGGAAGATTTCGGACTTTGACAACAAAAAAAATAATTCTGCCAATGGCCTGGGAAGGCTGCGACGCGAGATGTGTATGCTGAGCATGACGGCGACTGAATTCGCCTGCACAGAAAGGAATCGCGCCTTCCGCCTTCGCCGACAGAATGTCCGAGGCAGAAGAGGCTTCCGGCCTTCGCTAAAGCTTCGGCGGACAAGTCGGCGGACAGGAAAGGCGCTCGCACATCCAGACACACACGGGAAGCGAGTAAGTTCTTGAATTTTTGCGTTTTCGCGGCAAGGGCGCAGCCCTTGACCAATTTATTTCTTTGTGTCTTGCTGTCTTTGTGGTTTTATTTTTTGCGTTCCTGGCTTCTTTGGGGTAAAAATGAGCTGGAATGAGAAGTTATTTAATCCGAAGACTGTTCCTGATGATCCCGACTTTGCTCGGGATCACCCTGGTCACTTTCCTGATCATCCAGCTCGCGCCCGGGTCTCCGGCTGAGCTCAAAATCCGGATGGACCAGGCCGGGTCATTGGGCGAGCAATACACCAAAGAAGTGATTGAGCAGACCAAGAAACTTTACGGATTGGACAAGCCGATCCATATCCGCTATTTGATCTGGCTCAAGCAGGTTGGGACCTTGAATTTCGGAAACTCTTACAAGGACCACCGGCCGGTGATGAAGATCATAATGGAGCGCATCCCGGTCTCGCTCCAATTAAGCTTCATCTCCATCTTCCTGGTTTACATCTTCGCCCTCCCGATCGGGGTGTTCAGCGCGATCCGGCAAAAATCCGCCGCTGACAGAATCATTACGGTCATCCTTTTTATCTTATATTCTTTGCCCAATTTCTGGGTGGCAATGATGCTGATTTTGTTCATCGGCGGCGGCCAGTTTTTTCACTGGTTCCCGGTTTACGGACTCAACTCCGAGGGCGCGGAAAATTTCCCGCTCTGGCAGTGGCTGATAGACCGGCTCTGGCATCTGGCGCTTCCGGTCGCCTGCCTGACTTATGCCGGACTCGCGTTCATCTCCCGGCAACAGCGCGCCGCGCTCCTGGAAGTGATCAGGCAGGATTATATCCGGACCGCGCGGGCCAAGGGTCTTACGGAAAAAATGGTGGTCTTCAAGCACGCGATGCGCAATTCCCTGATCCCGATCGTGACTTTGGCCGCGGCGCTTTTTCCGGCAATGCTCGGCGGCTCCGTGATCATTGAAAGCATCTTCTCCATTCCCGGAATGGGCAAGCTCGGATTTGACGCCATTCTTGCCCGCGACTACCCGGTGATTATGGGCGATGCCACCATCAGCGCGTTCCTGACCCTGATCGGAATCCTGATTGCCGATCTCACCTATACCCTGGTTGACCCCAGGATCAGCTTTGAGGCGAAAAAATGAGCGAGTTCAGATCAGCGTCTTTCTCCAGAATGGTGATCCAGCGCTTCCGGCAGGACCGGATCGCCACGATCTGTTTCATAATGATCCTGATCCTGTTTATGATCGCCATCTTCGCGCCGTTCCTCGCCAACAATAAGCCGGTGGCGCTCAAATACCAGGGCAAATTTTATTTCCCGCTCCTCTTCAAATACCGGCAATTCGTCTCCACCGATTTCAAGGAGTTGGCCCAAAAATTAACCGCCCCGGATTTCGCGGCCTTCCCGCCCGTGCCCTATTCCCCAACCGAGTATGACCTGATGTCGGTTTTGAATCCGCCCGGCAAGGATCACTGGCTCGGAACCGATGACCGGGGAAGGGATGTTCTCTCCCGGATGATCTGGGGCTCAAGGGTCAGCCTCTCGGTCGGGTTTGTGGCAGTGGGAATTTATGTCCTGATCGGAATCTTCCTCGGCGCCATCGCCGGATATTACGGCGGGAAAATGGATGTGATCCTGAGCAGATTGATTGAGGTGATGATCTGCTTCCCAACCTTCTTCCTGATCATTACCATTATTGCCTTCCTGCCCCCAAGCATTTATAATATTATGATAGCGATCGGATTCACCGGCTGGACCGGGGTGGCCCGGCTGATCCGGGGGGAATTTCTCAAGATCCGGCAGACGGCTTATGTGGAGGCGGAAAAGGCTTTGGGCGCTAAAGATTTGAGAATCATCTTCCGGCACATTCTGCCCAATGCCCTGGCGCCGACCCTGGTGGTGGCGACTTTCGGAGTGGCGGACGCGATCCTGATTGAAAGCGCCCTGAGCTTTCTCGGCTTCGGAGTTCCGCCTCCGACCGCGAGCTGGGGCGAGCTTTTGAGCCAGAGCAGGTCCTATATTGATTTCGCCTGGTGGCTGGCCAGTTTCCCCGGGATCGCGATTTTTATCACCGTGACGATTTACAACCTGGTGGGCGAGGGCATCAGGGACGCAATTGATCCCCGGCTCAAAGAGACTTGAGGAAAGGGAGTATGGACGAGAAGCATCCGAAAAAAACCGGAGCGCAGAGCGAGCAGGATTTGATCAAATCCGCGCTCTCCACCGACCTGGACGAGAGCACGGTGGACATTTTCGCTCAAGACCTGTTTGCGCCGGCAGAGCCGAAAAAAGAAAAAGCTCAGGCGCCGGAGCCAAAGCCGGTCGCGCCGGAGCCGAAGCCGGCGGAAGCTGAGGAACTGGGGCCGTCTCTTTCCCGGCAGGACGAAGTCAAGCCGGAGCCGGCTGAGAAAATTGAGACAACAGAACCTGAGCGGGTAAAGCCGGAATTAAGCTGGGAAAAACCGCCGGCGGGCCAGACCGGGGAGCAGACACGCCTGTCCGCTTCTGCCAAATCAGCTCCGACTCCCAAGCCCAGACAAAAGAGCGCGCCGGAAATGGATCTGAAAATAGAGGCCGGAGAATTTCATTCGGTGGCTGCGGTCAAGGAAGAGGAAAAGGTGGATCAGACCGGGGAGATTTTGAGCCAGCTGGAAAAAATGGGAGAAGATTATCTGAGTTCCCAGGAAATGAAAAAACTGTTCCAGAATGTCAACCTGATGATTGACCTGATCAATAAGGCCCTGGTCCGGATGGAACAGCTTGAGCGCAAGCTCAAAGAAAAAGGAATTTTGTAAGTCCGTCCTCTTAACTCTCTCCCTTGATGGGAGAGGGTTGGGGAGAAGGTGATAATCTGGTGTATTAAATGGAGCCTCTGCTTAAAGTAGAAGACTTAAAGGTCGGTTTTCAGACCGAGGAAGGATTTTTGCGGGCCGTGGACGGGGTCAGCTTTGAGGTCGGGAAAAAGGAGCGGTTCGGAATCATCGGCGAGAGCGGGTGCGGAAAGAGCGTGACCGCGCTCTCTATCCTCCGGCTGATCCAGGAGCCGCCGGGGAAAATCTTTTCCGGTCAAATCTGGTTTGCGGGCAGGAATTTACTGGAGCTGAATAAAGAGGAACTCCGGAAGATCCGCGGGAAGAGAATCTCAATGATTTTTCAGGAGCCGGTGGCGAGCCTGAACCCGGTGTTCACGGTTGGCTCTCAGATTGCCGAAGTCTTCCGCATCCACCAGAAACTTTCCCGCCCGGAATCCTGGCAGCGCGCCGTGGAGATGATCAAGCTGGTCCGGATTCCCGACCCGGAGCGCCGGGCCAGGGAATATCCGCATCAGCTTTCCGGCGGGATGTGCCAGCGGATTATGATCGCGATGGCGCTCGCGCTCAGCCCCGAGCTGTTGATCGCGGACGAGCCGAGCACGGCCCTGGATGTGACCATCCAGGCGCAAATCCTGGAGCTGATCAATGAGCTGATTGATAAAATGTCAATGAGCCTGATCCTGATCACCCACGACCTGGGAGTGATCGCCCAAACCGTGGAGCGGGTGATGGTGATGTACACCGGTTTGTCAATGGAACTGGCCAGCACCGAAGAAATTTTTGACCGCCCCCTTCATCCTTACACCAAAGGCTTGATGGAGGCGATGCCGGGAAGGGGTTTGGAAGCCGGGGCCGGAACCAAACAAAAACTTTATACGATTCCGGGCCTGGTGCCCAGCCCGCTGGACTTGCCCCCCGGCTGCCCGTTCCAGGAAAGATGCCCGCTGGTGAAACCGCATTGCCGGGAATCAATGCCTCCGCTGGAGGAAAAAGCGCCGAACCATTGGGTGAGATGCTTTGAGGTGCCCAGATCAAAAGCATAGTGGAATAGGGGAGGGTAATTTTAATGATGAAAGATTTTAAAGTGATAAGCGATAGAGAATTGACGATGTGGAAAAAATTAACGGGAGAAGAGAAGTGGATAATCGCGGGTAAGTTTCATGCCACCGTAAGCGAGGAGTTGGGAAAATATATCAAGGATATTCATCCGGATTGGGAAGAGCGGCAAGTGAGTAGAGAAATTGTCAGGTTTTGGCACGGCGAAGAGCTTGCCTCATTGGTATTTGACGGGAGAGGCGAATTGGGGAAGTGAAGGAATGGCTAAAGAAAAAGTCCCGAGAATAGATAGCAACGAAGAAGTCAGAAAGCTGCTCTTGCCTCATTGCCGACTGAGAAAAGGGGAAATTTGGCAAGACCCGCTTGGCAGGCATAAAGTGGGCTGCTTGGACGCAACCGAGGAGAAAAACATCTCGGATTTGATGAATTCTAAGCGAGCGGTTTTGGCAGTCCAGGATCCTCCCTACAATGTGATCGTTGGGAACCGCAAGAGCGAGAGTTTGGGAAAAATTTCGCTGGCCAAATACATGGAATTCAGCCGGAAATGGGTCGAGAACACGGTGAAGATCCTCGCGGATGACGCCCATCTTTATGTCTGGCTCGGCGCGGACCAAAATGAGGGCTTCCAGCCGCTGCCGGATTTTATGCTGATGATGCGGGATTTTCACGAGTTCAAAACGCGAAGCTTTATCACCATGCGCAACCAGCGGGGCTACGGCACCCAAAAGAACTGGATGGCGGTGAGGCAGGAACTCCTCTATTACACGCGCGGGAATCCGGAATTTCAGATCGAGGCCGAATACACCGATATCCCCAAAATTCTGCGAGGCTATTACAAAGAGGTGAACGGCAAATTGACCGAGAACCTGGAGCGCGGCAAGTCCGAAAACATCCGAGCAGGCAATGTCTGGGTGGATATCCAGCAGGTCTTTTACCGGATGGAAGAGAATGTGCCCGGCTGCTACGCGCAAAAACCCTTAAAGGCTATTGAGCGCATTATTCTGGCCAGTAGCCAAAAAGATGATCTGGTGGTTGACTTTTTTACTCATGCGGGAACCAGCTTGCTGGCCGCGGAGAAATCCAAGCGGAAATGCTATACCTGCGATATTGATCCGGTCTATGCAGAAATCACCATCCGGCGATTGGAGCATTACCGAAAGAGCGGAGAAACCGGCTGGCAATTCAAGAATCCTTTTCCAGAGGTAGATATCGGCTTGGAATCCGAGGGTGAAGCCGAAGACCAAAACGGAAGAGCCAAAAGAAATTTATTTGATTATATCTCGGTGGAGCAGAATAAAAGGTAGCTATCACATGGAAAAACTGAAAAAGGAACTTGATCGTTTGATCGAGAAACTCGAAAATGCCTCTGATTTTCTGGCCAAGCTGGAGGTTCTTGAATCAGTCTATCCTTTTAATGAATATGAATATATTATTTCGCACCTGCTTGCAGCGAAAAAACTTACCCTGGATGAATATCATCGGTTGCGCGACTCTTATCTAGACCGAAACTTGTATCTATACATTTTCGAGATTTCCGCTCCCCGGGGCTTTGGGGATAAATGGGCTTTTGGACACTTGATGGCGCTGGTTCCTGATTTTAAACGGCCAAACAAAGAGTTGGATCCGAATTACTCCGGGGAATACGACTTTTGGTTGGGTTGGCTGGATGGGCAAAAAAAGGAGCAGGGTATCCGAATCGAAGTCAAAACCTCCAGAGCCGTAGATTTTGAAAAGCCCGATGAGCCACTCTACATCAAGGCTCTGGCTTCTGACTCCAAGCGACCCTTTGACATGAATTTTCAGCAGATAAAAATGAAATGCGCGGAGGTGTTTCTCTGGATTGCGGTTTGGCGAGACAAAATCAGATATTGGGTTCTTAATTCAAAGGAAGTCAAGACCAATAAATATTTTTCCAAAGGGCAACACCGGGGGAATGTTGGGGAAGGTCAATTGCATTTAAATCGTGAGAACATATCAGAATTTGAGAAATATCAGGTTAAATCAACAGAAATCCGAGAGGCGATCATTGCGGCCTATCAAAGACTGGGGAAGCCAAAATGAATCCGACTCTGCTCAAGGCCAATAACCTGAAAAAGCATTTCCCGCTCCGGGCGGGGTTGTTTTCAAGATCGGTCGGCGCGGTCAGGGCGGTGGACGGAGTCAGTTTTGAGATTCATCCGAATGAGACTTTCGGCCTGGTGGGAGAGAGCGGGTGCGGCAAGAGCACGCTGGGAAGGGTTTTGCTCCGGCTGATTGAGCCGACTGAAGGAGAGGTTTATTTTGCGGACAAAAATCTGTGCCTGCTCAAGAGCGAGGAATTGCGGAAGATGCGGAAACAAATGCAGATTATTTTCCAGGATCCCTATTCCTCGCTCAATCCCCGGATGACGATCGGGAATATCATCGGAGAGGCTTTCACCATTCACAAACTGGCCCAGGGTAGAGAGAAAAAAGACCGGGTCCTGGCTTTGCTGGAAGAAGTGGGAGTTCATTCCGAGGCTTACAATCGCTACCCGCACGAGTTCTCGGGCGGGCAGAGACAGCGGATCGGAATTGCCCGGGCGCTGGCCTGCCAGCCTAAATTCATTGTCTGCGACGAGCCGGTGAGCGCGCTGGATGTTTCCATCCAGGCCCAGATCCTGAACCTGTTCCTGGAGCTTCAGGAAAAATACAAGATCTCCTACCTGTTCATCACCCACGATCTCCGGGTGGTAAAGCAGATCGCGGACCGGGTGGCCGTGATGTATCTGGGAAAAATCGTGGAGCTGGCCAAAGCCCCGGATCTTTACCGGAACCCGCTTCACCCTTACACGAAAATTCTGCTCAACTCCGTGCCCCTGCCGGACCCGAAACTGAAAAAGAAAAGAACCATCATCACCGGCGATGTTCCCAGCCCGATAAACCCTCCGCCCGGATGTCAATTTCATCCCCGCTGCCAATATGCCCGGGGCCTTTGTCAGGAAAAAGAGCCTGGGCTGAAGGAATATGAGCCCGGTCATTTCGCATCCTGCCATTTTATTCCGGTGGAAAAAATATGACGGAAAATAAATCCCCTTTCCCTTTTGACCGGGAAAAAAGCCGGCAGGATGGAATTGCCGGCGTGATCAAAAAAATCTGCGATTTTTCGGCCGCCCTGCTCGGCCTGATCATCAGCTCGCCGATCCTGGCGCTGACCGCGGTAATGATCCGGCTGACTATGGGCAGTCCGATTTTGTTCCGTCAACTCCGCCCTGGATTCCGGGAACGGATTTTCACGCTTTACAAATTCAGGACGATGAAGGAGGCAAGGGACGAGAAAGGCAATTTGCTTCCGGACCAGGACCGGCTGACTGGAGCGGGAAAACTGATTCGCTCTTTAAGCCTGGACGAGTTGCCTCAATTATTTAATGTGCTCAAAGGCGACCTGAGTCTGGTCGGGCCAAGACCGCTCCTGATTGAATATCTTGACCGGTATGAGCCGGGGCAGAGAAAAAGGCATCTGGTCCGGCCCGGGATCACCGGCTGGGCCCAGGTCAATGGCAGGAATGCCATCACCTGGGAGCAAAAGTTTCAGTATGATGTTTATTATGTTGTTCACTGGTCGCTCTGGCTGGACCTGAAGATTCTCTTCATCACCGTTTATAAAGTTTTGAAGATGGAGGGAATCAGCCAGGAAGGCAAGGCCACCGTGGAATATTTTCAGGGAACTAAAAAGGCCGGATGAAAGATCAAGGGGATTGAAATGAGAGCGATTTTTTGCGGGAGAAAAAATATGGCGCTCCAGGCTTTGGATTATTTATTCGCCAAGAAATGGGAGGTCTTGCCGGTGGCGCCAAAGCATCCAGAGCCGGAATGGGCGGAAATCCCCGGGTTTCAGCAGGGACTGGAACAAAGAAAACTAAAATATGTTTTCCAACCCCAAATCCTGGAGGTCCTTTCCGGAAAACCAGGAGGAAAACTGATTGAAACCTTTCTTAAAAAACCGGTGGACCTGGTCATCTCTTATCTTTTTCCGGAAAAGATCCAGGCGCCGTTATTAAAATTACCCGCCCTGGCCGCGATTAATTTTCATCCCGCGCCGCTTCCTGAATACGGAGGTATGGCCGGGTATAATTATGCGATCCTGGAGCGGAAAACCAGCTATGGCGTCACCGCGCATCATCTGGAGGAATCCTTTGACACCGGGGATATCATTTTAAAAAAATCTTTCCCCTTTGACTGGAACCGCGTCACCGCCCTGGATCTGGAGAGGATCACCCGGCCTTATCTGCTGGAATTATTCCAGGAAGTGATGAATCTGATCGCTGACCAAAAAACTCTTCCCCGAAGCAAACAGGGAAAAACCCGGTATGTGACCGGAGAAGAATTTGAGCGGTCAAAAAAGATTGATTTGACCAGGGACACGGCCGAAGAGCTGGAGATCAAGGCCCGGGCGTTTTGGTATCCGCCCTATCCCGGCGCCCAGATCACGGTTGCGGGCGAAACCTTTACCATTATTCCCGAAGAAAAATTGAAAGAATTAGGCCCTTTGCTTCACCGGGCAAAAAAGAGTTAGTCGGGTCAAGTTTTGACCTTGAAAGATAAATCAATTCGTGGTATTTAAAACCGAGCTTAAATGCCCTTGAAGAAAATGTTTGATTTGAACTCAACCGATCCGACAATGTCATCCCAATCCGATTTCAGGGAAAGGAGTTGTTAATGATTACCCAGCGTGGATTCTTGGCCGAGAAGCTGGATCCGGAAACCATTTCGGAATTAACTGAATTGGGGAAGCTGGCCCGCGGGGATATTCTTTCTATGACCACCCTGGCCAACTCCGGTCATCCGGGCGGGTCCATGAGCTCCATTGACCTCTATCTCATCCTTTACCATTTCGCCCGGGTTAATCCCAAAGACCCGGACTGGTTGGAGCGCGACCGGATCATCATCAGCCACGGACACACCTCGCCCGGAGCTTATGCCGGCTTGGCTCGGTCCGGATTTTTCCCGCCCCAGGCCGCGGTCTCAACTTTTCGTCTGGCCGGCACCGCGTTTGAGGGGCATTGCGAGCCGATGGTCCCGGGCATTGAATGGGCAACCGGAAACCTGGGCCAGGGATTGAGCGCCGGCTGTGGATTCGCGCTCGGGGCAAAACTGCTCAAAAAGAACTGGCACACCTATGTGGCGATGGGATGCGGGGAACAGCAGAAGGGACAGATCACCGAGGCGCGGAGATTCGCGCTCAAATATCAGCTCGCGGAACTGACCGCGATCGTGGATTTCAACGACCGGCAGATCAGCGGAGTGCGATCGGAAATAATGCCCCAGAATATCCGCGGAAACTTTGAGGCGGACGGATGGATTGTGATTGAGATTGACGGCCACAACTTCCAGGAAATTTATCAGGCCCTCCGGCAGGCGACCTTGAATAAAAAAGCGCCGACCCTGATTCTGGCCAATACCATTATGGGCAAGGGTGTCAAATTTATGGAGGGCGACGAAAAATACCACGGCGCTCCGCTCAAAGTTGATCAATACCAGCAGGCAATGGCAGAACTCGGCCTGCCCGACGAGCTGGATCAATATAAAAAAATGCGCGAAACCAAAAGCTTCCCGAGCATCCGGCGCGAGCTCCAGAACCCGCAAATCCAGATTCACCCCGGCGATCCGAAAAATTACGGCCCGGAAGAAAAGCTGGATAACCGCTCGGCCTGGGGAAAAGCCCTGCTGGATCTTTTTGAGAAAAACCTGAATCCGCCGGAGAGGACTCTCGCGGTGTTTGACTGCGACCTGATGCCCAGCGTCAAGACCGAGGCCATCCTGAAAAAATTCCCGGATTTCTTCTTCCAGGGCGGAATCCAGGAGCATAATACCGCAACCATTGCCGGAGCACTCTCCCGGCTTCCGGTCCGGGTATATTTCGCGGACTTCGGCGTGTTCGGAATTGACGAGACCTTTAACCAGGAGCGGCTCAATGACATCAATCATAGCAATCTGAAATTGGTCTTGACGCACTGCGGATTGGATGTTGGGGAGGACGGCAAAACTCATCAATGCATAGATTACCTCGGGCTCGCCTCCAACCTGTTCGGGTTCAAGGTCATCATCCCCGCGGACCCCAACCAGACCGACCGGGCGACCAGGTATATGTCCGGCCAGGCAGGCAACTTCTTGCTCGCCATGGGCAGAAGCGTCACGCCGGTGATCCTGGATGAAAAAGCCAATCCCAGGTTTGGGGGGAATTATCAGTTTGAATACGGAAAAATTGATCGGCTCCGGGAAGGAAACCGCGCCGCCATTTTCACTATGGGCGCAATGGCGCCCCGATCGGTCAAAGCCTGGGAATTGCTCCAGGCCAAAGGAATCCTGGTAAAAATCTTCAATGTCTCTTGCCCGATGAGCCTGGAAGAGTCCTGTTTGAAGGAAGCCTTTGCCACCGGAGCGGTTCTCACTTATGAAGATCATCACCTGGAGACCGGCCTGGGGGCGAGGATTGCGCTCAAGGCCGCGGAACTCGGACTGTCCGCTGAATTCAAAAGATTGGGGATTAAAAACTATGCCGGTTCCGGCAAGCCCGAGGACCTTTATCGGGGGGAAAAACTTGCGCCGGAAAATCTTGCCGAAGCGGCGCTGAAATTACTGGAGTAATTATATATCGCGGGGTTTCAGATTTTTCTGCTTGTCAAAAAGCGAGAAAAAATGCTCTTTCAGAAAGTCCATCTGAATAATATGGACCCGCTTGCAGCGCCGGCATTTCACTTCCACCGTATCCTCGGTGATTTTAGCAATCAAATTCCCGCACTCGCAACGCTCTTCAACCCGCAATTTATCGTCAAGGTATTTATAGCAAGTCTTGCACTGGATTGCGTCATCGCTTAGAAACTCCCCGCAAAATGGACATTTCTTCATTCTAAACCTCCATAATGAGATACCACTGCTAAAAAATTTAACCCCCCAGTCAAAAATACTAACCTTTTTTCATTCCCCCATTGAAAACCGGTTCTAGGTGCGCCGTTCTAGTAATCAAGAATAAAGTGTTTTTTTAAATTGTCAAGTCTATTGCGCACTGACCGTCTAATAGTCTTATTTTAGTAAAATCAACTGCTTCATTATCCGCGCCGAAGGCGCTTTGGAGTGCGACGCCCACGGCGTCGCTTTTGAAAGCGGTGTCGCGGACACCGCACTCCAAAGCGTCCCGCTCGCGGGACGCAACAGTTGAAAAATCCATAATTTAACAAAGAAAAAAGTGTTAGACGGTCAGTATTTCGCAAAATGAAAAATTGCTTTGCCTGAATCAAAAGGGCAAATCTGGCCGGGCTGAAATTGATAATAATTTCCCGCCGAATTCTTGGCTGGATTTTAAGCGGGAAACCGGCTATAATAATTTAACTAAGGGGGCGATCGGATTCGACGGGGACAGTTGAAGCCTCTGGTTGCGCGCCGGGGTGCCGTTAGCCCGAAAAACAACGGCAAAAACTAAGCGCAAACTCATACGAGTACGCTTTAGCCGCATAAGCGGCTACGCTCCCCCGATCTCGCCCGATGGGGTCGGTCAGGAGCGTCATGAACATCGGGCTGGCTTTAGGCTCTCGGCCGATTGGGGCCTGGAGCGAGACCAATGATCGGCTGGGCCTTTAGAATCCTTTCCGCGGGAGTTTAAAGGCCGAGAAAACAATACACGGAAAACGCGCGTAGGAGCTGGAAGTGGAAGGTTTCCGGACCCGGGTTCAATTCCCGGCGCCTCCACCATTTTTGCCTTGATATTGGGATGGAATTTTGACACAATGTAGTCGGCAGTATCCAGGGGTGAAGAAGTTGATGGGGCTTGTTTTGGGGATGCTGATCCATTGGATGTTTTTGTCCTCCTGAACTCTGGAAAAAAATACGACGGTATTGACCGGATCTGACATTGACCGGGGTTAAACTAAAGGAAAACACGTAGGAGGATGGAGGCAATGAGGCAGAATAGAAAGAGATTTCCAAGGATGGCAATCTGCGCGTTCCAAGGAGACAGATCATGAAGACGATTTGGTCGAAAATCAAACAAGCGCTGGTCTCTCTGTTCGGTCGCGTGGAATGGAATCGCCCCGACTGGTTAGCCTACCTGAAAGATGGCGATGAAAAACATCCTCCCTCAAAATTGACCCGGTATCTGCGATCCTTCTTCCTTCATTTGCGGGCTTTGCCGAAACGAACCAAGGAAAGGCTGGCGGTCCGGCGGAACCGCCGGATCGGGCTCGTGACGCTGGTGGTGATCATCGCAGGCATTGCGGTTTATTTCCTGTATCCGAGAAAGCCGGAGATCCAAAAGCTGACCTACTCGATCGCTCCCCTGCGCGCGACTCCCCTGCAGGAGGAGGCGTCGCCTTGCCGGCTGGAAATCAGCTTTGACCGTTCCGCGGCCAAGCTTCAACAGGTGGATAAACCGATAACCAGCGGCATCACCATCTCACCGGCGGTGAAGGGCGAGTGGCGCTGGTCGAATGAATCGCTTCTGACCTTCACTCCGGATCAAGATTGGCCGGTGAACTCGGAATATCGCGGCCGTTTCGACAAATCCTTCTTCCCGGACGGAATGATTCCGGATAACTATGAATTCCGTTTCCGCAGCGCCCCCTTTGAAATGAATATTGAACAGATCGAGTTTTACATCAACCCGAAAGATGCCAATGACAAGCGGGTGGTGGCGACGGTTCGGTTCAGCCATCCGGTCGAGACGGCCGATTTGGAAAAAAGAATTCACTTCACCCTCATCGGCCAGGTGGTGCCGAAAACTGAGGAGGATTTCAAATTTACGGTTCAATATGACAAATGGCGGGGCAAGGCCTTCCTGACCAGCTCCAACATCCCGGTGCCCCGTTTCCCCGCGGAGATGAAACTGACCATAGATGCCGGGGTGCGCTCCAGCGCCGGGGGAAATCGGATTGCTTCTCCGGTCGAGAGCGCGGTCAATGTGCCGGGGATCTACGACTACCTTCAGATTTCCAGTTCCGACCTCACTTACGCCGTCAACGATCAGTATGTCAGTGAGCAAGTCCTGCTGATCGAAACCATGGTCGGGGTCCGGACCGAAGAATTGCAAAAATATCTGCAGGTTTGGCTGCTGCCGGTTGATAAGCCGGCCGCCCCGGACGGCCCCGCCCAAAAGGAATTTGAGTGGTCGGATCCCAAGATTGTCGGTCCGGAAATTCTGGCCCAGAGCAAGCCGCTGACCATTGAAGCGGTTCCTTCCGAGGAGGACTTTACTTCCCGGAACGGCTTCCGCCTGAGTGTGCCGCCGGGACATTTCCTTTACGTCCGGATCAAGAAGGATCTCCCCGCGTTCGGAGGGTACCGGCTGGGAAAGGAATTTGCCTCCATCCTCGTCGTTCCGGCTTACCCGACCATGGTCCGGATCATGCATGACGGTTCCATCCTCAGCGTCAGCGGGGACCGCAAGCTCACGGTTGTCTCCACCGGCTACGAGTATCTAAACCTCAACCTGGCGCGGATTCTGCCCGCCGAGATCAATCACCTGTTAAGCCAGAGTGAAGGGGATATCCGCAACCCAAATTTCGGGCATTACAATTTCAACGAGGAGAACATCTCCGAGATCTTTAACCAAGAACGCGATCTATCCCAAAGCGACCCAAGCAAGCCGCGGTTTACGGCGATTGATTTTTCCGGCTATCTCGGCACGGGACAATACCCGACTAACCATGGGTTGTTCATCCTGAGAGTGAAAGGTTCGGAATCCAAGGCCGGTCAATCCGAGTCCGATGCCTACGAACGCGGAGAGGGATACGAGGAATCGGGAGGCTATCAGGACCGCCGGCTGATCCTGCTGACCGATCTCGGCCTGATTGAGAAAAAGACCCAGTCCGGGGAACACTATGTTTTCGTGCAATCCTTCGCCACGGGACTTCCCGTCGCCGGGGCGGCGGTTTCCATCATCGGCAAGAATGGCGTTCCGCTTTTCGAGCATCAAACGGACTCCAACGGCATGGCGGTCTTCCCCAATCTCGACGATTTCAAAGCGGAAAAGAAGCCGGTGGCCTACATCGCCCGCCTGGGCGCCGATATCTCTTTCTTGCCTTACCAAAATGGCAGCCGCAGCCTCAAATATTACCGATTCGACGTAGGCGGTTTGCAAACGGAAGGCGAACAGGGCCGGTTGAGCGCATTCCTTTTTTCTGATCGTGGAATCTATCGCCCGGGCGACACGTTCCATATCGGCACCATCGTTCGGGTCGCCGACCAGTCCCGGGCTTTGGAAAACCTCCCGGTGGAGTTGGTGATCAGCAATCCATCCGGCGCCAAAATTTTTACTCGGACCGTCAAGCTGCCGCGCTCCGGATTCATGGAACTCCAGTACGCCACGGAGCAGAATTCCCCCACCGGATACTACACCATTGCCTGCTATCTGGTCGAGAAGGAAAAGCGGGAAATCTTCCTCGGTTCGACGAAGGTTCGCGTGGAGGAATTCCTCCCGGACCGCTTGCGCATTGCCATCCGTTTCAACGCGCCGCCGACCCTGGGGTGGGTCTCGCCGGAGAATCTTTCCGCACGCGTGGAGCTCTACAACCTTTTCGGCACCCCCGCCGCCGGACGCCGGGTAACCGCCAGCATCGATCTTTCCCCTGTCTTCCGGACCTTCAGTGGTTATGAGGACTACATTTTTCACGATCCCTTGACCGCCGCACATTCCTACAACCAAACCCTTGAACCGCAACAGACGGATGAGACAGGTGTAACCACCTTCCCGCTCGATTTCAAGCGTTTCGACCAGGCCAGCTACCAAGTCACCTTTGCTGCCGAGGGGTTTGAAGCGGAGGGCGGCCGCGGGGTGAACGCAGAATCCTCAATCATGGTTTCACCCCTGTCCTACATGGTTGGTTACCACTCGGCGGATAATCTCGACTACATTACCAAAGGCTCCAAGCGCGTGGTCAATTTCGTGGCCATTGGTCCCGATTTGAAGAAGGTCCCGGTGGAGAGACTCAGATTTTCCCTGGTGGAAAAACGTTTTGTATCGGTTTTAGTGCGCCAGGAAAACGGCACCTACAAATACCAGTCCATGGAGAAGAAGATCGTCCTCCAAGAGCAGAAACAGAAGATCCCGGCCACCGGATTGAATTACCCGCTGCCGACCCAAACCCCGGGGCGGTTCTCCCTGGTTTTGCTGGGGGACAATGACCTGGTCCTCAATACGGTCGAATTCGTGGTGGCGGGAGCGGGAAATCTAACCCGCGAACTGGAGCGAAACGCGGAACTCCAAATTCAGTTGAACCGGCACGATTATACCCCCGGCGACGACATCGAGGTAAGGATCACGGCCCCTTATACCGGAGCCGGATTGATCACCATCGAGCGGGACCGTGTTTACGCCTCCAAATGGTTCCGGACTTCCACGACCAGCACCGTGCAAACGATCAAAGTGCCGGAAGGGATCGAAGCCAGTGCGTATGTGAACGTGGCCTTTATCCGTTCCCTGGATTCGCCGGCGATCTACACCAGCCCGCTGAGTTACGGCGTAGTGCCGTTTTCGATCAGCCGCAAACAGCAGGAACTGTCCCTCAAGCTCGAAGCGCCCGACCTGATCCTCCCGGGCCAAACCCTGAAAATCGGCTACTCGACTCCCGAACCGGCGCAGATCGTCATTTTCGGAGTGGATGAAGGGATTTTAAGCGTGGCCGCCTATCGGACGCCGGATCCGCTCGGTTTTTTCCTGAGGAAACGCGCCCTGGAAGTCTTGACCACCCAAATCCTTGATCTTTTGCTGCCGGAATTCAACGTCGTCAGCCGGCTGGCGGCCACCGGGGGCGGCGAGGGGGAGGAAGCGGTCGGGAAAAATCTCAACCCCTTCCGCCGTCGCAATCAAGCGCCGGTGGTTTTCTGGTCAGGGATCCTTGATTCCAGCGCCACCCCCGGTTATTTCGAATATCACGTCCCGGATTATTTCAATGGCAGTCTCAGGGTAATGGCCGTGGCCGTCAACCCCGAAAAAATCGGGAGAGCCCAGCATCCGGTGACCGTCCGCGGTCCTTTCGTCCTTACCCCCAACCTGCCGACGTTTGTCAGCCCCGGCGACCGTTTCACCACCAGCGTTTCCGTGGCCAACAACCTTGAAGGTTCGGGACCCGAGGCGAAGGTAAAACTCCGGCTGATCACCTCGGCGAACCTCACCCCGATCGGTCCGACAGAAGTGGAGCTGAAAGTTTCCGAGGGCACGGAAGCCACGGCCCGTTTCAAGCTACAGGCGGGTCCTTCGCCGGGAAGCGCCGAAGTCAAATTCGAGGTCGAGGCCAAAGGCCAGCGCACTTCCCTGAATTCGGGGTTGAGCATCAGACCGCCGTCGCCGTACATGGTGACGCTGCATAACGGCTCGGTGAAGAAGGACAAAATCGAAGTCGCGGTGGAGCGAAAAATGTTCCCGGAGTACCGCAAGCTGGAAGTGTCGCTTGGCGTTCTGCCACTGGTGTTGACCCGGGGGTTGTATAATTACCTCCGGGAGTATCCCTATCTCTGCTCCGAACAACTGGTCAGCGTCGCGACCGCCGACATGACGCTCCGGGAATTCCCGCCCCTGGGAATCAACTTCGACGAGGCCGGGGAGAGGGTCAATCGGGCGATCGCGATCATGCAGGCGCGGCAAAACGAAAACGGCGGCATCGGCTATTGGGCGGCCAACTCGTCCAGTTCGGACTACCTGAGCATTTATATCATGCAGTTTCTCACCGAGGCCGAGGAACGGGGATTTGCCGTTCCCAAAACCGTATTGGACAAAGGGATGGTTTTCCTGCGTGATCAGGCCGCCATCCCGCTAACCTCGCTCGGTCAGGCCAGAACCCGGAGCTTCGCAATTTACGCGCTGGCGCGCCGTGGAGAGTTGGCGACCATCCCGTTGACCGAATTGTCGGCATATCTGGACAAGAATTTTGAAGGCAAGTGGGAAAACGACATCGTGGCTGCCTATCTGGCGGCCGCCTATCAGCTCTCGGGGAATGGCGACCAAGCCCGCGGGATTGTCAACCGGATTGATATCTCCAAGGAAGTTCCCGAAGATTACAATTCATTCCAGGACGAGCTGGTTCGCGAATCTGTGATTCTGTATCTCTTTTCCAAACATTTCCCCGAGAAACTACCTGAACTCGACGCCAAGCTCTTGCAGGACATCATCCTTCAGCTGGACCGCGGCGGCTTCAACAGTTTTTCCTCCGCCAATGCTCTGCTGGCGCTTTCCGCTTACCAGAAAGCCGTCAGCGGCAAAAAGGGAGGGACTTCGGTCATGTCCGGGGTGACCGTTACCGAGATTTTACCAAACGGACAAATCCACGCCATACCACTGAGCGACGATCTCTATCAGGTCGTCTCTTTCACCGATCAAGCCGTCAAAATCAAAATTGAATCTTCGAATGGATTTCCCATCTATTACCAGGTCACTCAAGCCGGGTTCGATTCCGCTCCGCCCACCCGGGAACTCAAGGATAAATTGGAACTCTTCCGCGAATACCGCAACCAGCAAGGAGAAGCGGTCACCAAGGTCAAGCTTGGCGAGGAGGTCTACGTTCACCTCAAGCTACGCGGGAAAGAACCCGGTTCTTATAACAACGTAGCCATCGTTGACCTTCTCCCTGGAGGATTCGAGACCGTGTTAGAGCGCGGTTCGGAAGAAGGCAACCAACGCCTCGCGGCGGGTTCCTCGCCTTTTTCATGGGACAACCTGGACTTGCGCGAGGACCGGCTTCTCGTTTTCGGCACGATTGAAAACCGGATCCAGGAGTTCGTCTATAAAATCAGGGCGGTTGCGCCGGGCGAATTTTCCGTCGCGCCAGCCTTTGCGGAATCCATGTATGATCGCTCGATACGCGCTCGGGGCCTGGCCGGCAAGATGGTGGTGGAAGAGAACTACTGAGGGTGGCGGGAAGAGGCATGAGCTCCAACCACCGAATAGCTGCGTTCACCTTGGTGTTCATAGCCAGCGTCGCGCTTTACCTGGAGGGCAAACCGACTCTGCTGGAGAACTATTCTTTTGGCCGGGCTTACTATGATCGGGAGGGGCACTTGCTGCGTTTGGAAACAGCCGCCGACCAGCAGTATCGGCATTTCGTTCCCTTGGAATTCATTTCGCCAAAATTAATCGAAGCCACCCTCCTTTACGAGGACCGCTTTTTTTACTGGCATCCCGGCGTGAATGTGGTGGCCTTGGCTGAGGCCGCATTCAACTATGCGTTCGGTCACGGGCCGAAGCGAGGCGCTTCCACGATTACGATGCAACTGGCGCGCCTGCGCTTCGGTATCAATTCCAGCTCCCTTCCGGGAAAGATGGTCCAGATACTGCGCGCAATTCAATTAGAGTTATATTACCCCAAACGACAATTGCTCGAAGCCTATCTCAACCTTGCGCCTTATGGCGGCAATATCGAAGGTATCGGGGCTGCAAGTTTGATCTATTTTCATCATGATCCGGCGCAGTTGACCATGGCTGAAGCCTTGGCGCTGGCCGTGTTGCCTCAGAATCCGAACGGACGCGCCCCCACAGGAGAAGGACGGGAAAGGCCGGAAATGACCGCCGCCCGACAGCGACTGGTCGAGGCCTGGCTGACGCAACATCGCAACGAAAAGGAAGAGGCGGAAGTCCTCCGGATCCCCTTGCGCTATTTCGTGCGCGCCGACCTTCCTTTTCTTGCCCCTCATTTCATTGACTCGCTGAAGCCGACCGGCGCATCTCAGTCCATCAGGACCACCATTGATGTCAAGCTCCAGCAGCAGATGGAAAACCAGATCAAAGCCTATGTGGAGCAACATCATGCACTCGGAATCCGGAATGCGGTGGCCCTGCTGGTCTCCAGCCAGACGCTGGAAGTGCTGGCCGAGGTGGGCTCCGCCGACTTCTTCGACGCCCAAATCTACGGCCAGGTCAACGGGGCGATTGCCAGTCGTTCGCCAGGTTCCGCATTAAAACCTTTCCTTTACGCGCTGGCGTTGGATCAAGGGTTGATTCATCCCTTGTCCTTGCTGAAAGATTCTCAGGTTCGCTTTGGTCTCTATACCCCGGAGAATTTTGATAGCGATTTCATCGGGCCGATCACGGCTACCGACGCCTTGATTAACAGCCGGAACGTGCCCGCGGTGACCCTCGCGGCCAGGCTTTCCCATGGCGGTCTTTACGGCATGTTGAACGAAATCGGCGTAAAGGGGCTGCGGGAGGAGGACTTTTACGGTCTGGCGCTGGTGCTGGGCGGCGGCGAGATTTCCATGGAAGAAGCGGCGGCGCTGTATGCCATGCTCGCGAACGGCGGAGTTTACAGGCCACTCGTTCATTTCCGGGGCGAGGAACCCCGGGCCGGGAAGCGGCTCCTGTCGCCGGAGGCCTCGTATCTGACGCTGGACATGCTCGCCCAGGCAACCCGACCGGGTCAAGCCTATCAAGACGACTGGGTCCGGGACCGGCAAGAGGTGAGTTGGAAGACCGGGACTTCCTTCGGTTTCCGGGATGCTTGGTCCATTGGGGTCACGGGCCCCTATGTTTTGGCCGTATGGGTGGGCAACTTTGACGGCCATGGCAATCCGGCTTTCATCGGCAGGGAGGCCGCAGCCCCTCTCTTTTTCCAGATTATCGATTCCTTGCGCGATCGAATTCCGCCCCGATCAGCCGATCCACCGGCAGGCCTTAATCTCCAACAAATTGATATCTGTCCGATTTCCGGCAAGTTGCCCGGGCCTTATTGCCCTTCGAGAAAAAAGGTCTGGTTCATCCCCGGGGTGTCTCCAATTGATCGCTGCGATATCCACCGGGTGGTCTATCTGAACCGCACCAATAACCTGCGCGCCTGCAACACCAATCCCGCGGAAACCCGGACCGAAGTGTTTGAATTCTGGCCCACCGATCTCGAACACCTCTTTATTCTGGCCGGGATGCCCCGCCGGAAGCCCCCTCCCTTTTCTCCCGAATGCGCCCAGGCGCTCCCGACCCCGTCGGGATCAGCGCCGAAAATTATTACTCCCCAACCCAATTTGGTCTATACGATGCGCCCGGACGAACCGCAGAATTCTACGGTGCCCTTTACCGCTATTGCCGACGGTGACGCCGCCGAGCTAAACTGGTTTGTCAACGGGCGATTTGTCGGACGGGTGCGTCCCGGCGAAACCCTATTCTGGCAGCCAACAACCGGTCGGCAAATCGTGCGCGTGGTGGACGATCATGGCCGAGCTGATTCAGTCGAAATCAAGGTGGAAACAGTTCTTTAAAATGTCGCAGTTTTTGTAAATTTTTCCCTTGCAGCTCCGCTTTCAGGTTCTTATTGGACTGACCGTCACAACGAGGTATAGGGTGAGGTTGCCCCTCGGTTGATTATACATCTTCTCCCTCCTGCTCTTGACCAGCAATACGAAGTACTGCTTCATCGTGTCGGTCAGGCCGTTCCACGCTTCCATCAGGACTTCCTGGTCAGGTTGAGCCGGCTCCTTGGATATGACCCGGTTGTGTGTGGATATGACCGGGTTGTGGTCATTCGGAGTATTTGGGCTGTAATCGGCCTGTAATCCGTCTGTCCCCATGAGTAGTTGTGGCTCTTCCGTAACACCTTGATTTTGTAATCTATTTTCCCCGTTCAGACCGTAGGAGTAAGAGGCCTGTCCCGAAGAGTAATAATTATAATTTACATTGTATACAGATTTAATTCCCGGCGCCTCCACCATTTTATGCTTGTAATTACAAGCAGTTGCGGGATCCTCATTTTTGGATATGACCCGATTATAGGCTAAAAGTAATTAGCCAAAAACCGAGTGAGTTTTCAATGTTCAAAAGCTATTTTGGACAGGTGTGGAGCCAATCAAAATCAGCGACCGGCATTATCAGGCAAAAACCTTTGACAATGATCCGCGCTCCGAGCCGATTTATTATTTCATTCAAGGTTGGCTGGAGATATTGATAGAGTCAGCTGTCGGCAAAAATGCTCGGGCAAACCCGATTGAAAAACACCGGGAGGGCGCCCCGGCAACAATGTTTGACATCTTCCGGGAATAAGATATTCCTAAAAGCGGAAGAAGCATTGATCCCGGGCTTGACTTTTAGCTATGAACTCAAAAGAACGCATTGAAGCAGTGGTTGCTCTGGAGACCCCGGACCGGGTGCCGGTGGGTCCTCTGCTTGACCATTTTGCGGCGACTTACGCCGGCATCACCAATGCCGAACTGATGCAGAACGGCGATCAACGGATCGCCGCGGTCTTAAAGACCATGTCCGAGCTTGGTCCCTGGGACATTACTTTTGCGGCGGATACCGCCAACGCGGTCCTGCTCAAAGTTGGAGTTCCGGCCCGGGTCCGATTGCCCGGCAAGGAGCTGAACGCTAATGAGATCCACCAGTTTGAAGAATTCCAGTTCTTGTCTCCGGAGGATTATGATTTTCTGAAGAACCGAGGCTTTCTCAGATTTATGATTTCAACGGTCGGCCGACTTTATCCGGAGGACAGGGGATTAAGAGGCTTGCGGGAATTTGCTCTTGCGATCCTGGAGTTGAGAAGGCACCGGAAGCTCGTTGAAAAAGCCGGAGCCGAGCTGGCTTGCGGATTCATTATCATCCCATTTTTTGATTATTTTTCCATGGGAAGAAGCCTGGCCGCGATGAGTCTTGATCTCTACGACCGGCCGGAAAGTCTTAAAGCCGCAAGTAAAATCTGGACCAGGTCATACACCTCTCTGGCTATTTACTGCGCCAAATTTGTCGGCGCGCCCAGGGTGTTCATCGGCTTGTCGCGCTGCTCGCCCACGCTGATTTCTCCCCGGCATTTTGAGGAGTTTGTTCTGCCCGACCTGGAAGTCGGGGTGTCCTATACCACCAGGAGCCGGACCGTGACCGAGGCGGACATCGTTAATTTCGCGGGCGTCACCGGTGATTTTAATGAACTGCATATGAGCGAGGAATATGCGGCGAAGACGCCGTTCGGGAAAAGGATCGCCCACGAGGCGCTCGGGCCGCTTCAGGTATTCCTCGTCGTATTGCCCGCGCGTCGGTTCCGCGGCCTCGTAAATCGCGAGTAGCCGCGCCAGGTGAAAAAAAGAAGGAGGGTTTTCAATGAAAAGAGTGGTTTTTACTATCCTGATTTCAGGATTATTTATCAGTTGTTCCTTGAAAACTACAGGCAATAAAAATTATATTGACTTGAGAGATAGTCAGACAGAATGCGAGACAAAGGTATTCCCGGCTCAGCAGGGCCGATCATGTCCATCAGGAGAATTCGCCCATTTCACCATCCGCCAAATAACAGATTTCGGAGAACGGCCGGTTTGGTCGCCAGACGGTAAAAAACTCGCATTCATAGAAAAAGAGTTCGGAGACGCCTACGAGATCGATCTTGAGACTAAGGAAATATCCTGTCTTACCTGTGAGTTCAATACTGAGGGTTTCCTGCGCATACACTACATGAAGGATGGAGACTATCTCCTTCTAGGCCCCAAGAAGCATAATGATGATGTTTTGGACCGCTGGCTCGACACCGGATTTTACTGGATGCCCGCTGATCGCATTCAGGGGCCTCGCTGGCTTGGGGAGCGTCATTTTGATGGCGTCGCGGTTTCTCGCGAGAGCAGGAAGATAGCCTATACAAAAACCTATATGAACAACTTCATTTATTTTCCGAGCGTTCTTTATGTGGCTGAGCTGACATTGGACAGCGAAATAATCAACAAACGAAGGGCGTATCATTCGGTAAATGTCATCGAGGCTCAGGATTTCCTTCCTGGAGAGGAAGCGCTGACCGTTTCTCGTTATACTCCCACGACCGAAGTGTTGGTCGTAGATCTTAAAACCGGGAGGGCCGCTAATTACTCGAACAATCCTGGTTACGATGAACCGGAGGGCATATTCCCGGACGGAGAATTTACCGTGATTGAAAGCGACCGGCATAGAGGCGACTCCGGCAATATGGACCTGGACATTTACATGCTTCGGCTTGATGGGACAGGAGAGGATGTACGCAGGCTCACCCACTTCTCTGATACTCCGAATCAGAAGGCGAGCAATCCGGCGGTCAGCCCCGAAGGGTGCAGGGTCGCTTTCATGAAGTCCATCGACATCGGCGACAAGGAAAGGTTCACCGGAACCGGCGACGGCATATTTATGCTTGAGTTTTACGAGTACGGGCAGGAGTAAGATATCAGCCTGAAGGGGTGTTTTTCAGGAACGTCGATCCTGGAAAAATGATGCGACCTGTTATTGACAACGTCAAAGCGACGGAATATAATCGCCGTGGAGGATAAGAAAATGAAACGCAGGGATTTCATCAGGGCTTCGTTGATGACGGCATCTGCACTTTGTGCGCCCGCTCCCTTTTACGCGTTCGCGGGGGCGGCGGGAAGCGAGCAGGACGAGCGTATGGCGTGGTGGCGGGAAGCCCGGTTTGGGATGTTTATTCACTGGGGTATCTACGCGGTCCTGGGCCTGAGCGAGTGGGCGATGCACATCCATAGGATTCCCGAGCGGTCGTACCAGCGGCTGGCGCGTCGCTTCAACCCGGTCGAGTTCGATCCGGCACAGTGGGCTGAGGTCGCCCGTTTAGCGGGGATGAAATATCTGGTGGTGACCTCGAAGCACCACGACGGATTCTCGATGTTCGACTCGGACCTGACCGACTACAACGTGGTCGATGCCACGCCTTACGGCCGCGACACGCTGGCCATGCTCCGAGACGCCTACACTGACGCGGGCCTGCGCTTCGGGGTCTATTACTCGATCCTGGACGCCCATGCCTCGGGCATTCCCAGCTTCCGCAAAATGCGGGATCAAGGCTTCGACGACTACGTGCCTTTCATGAAGGGACAGCTACAAGAGATCTTTGAGAAGTACGGCCCGATCAGCTCGCTGTTTCTCGACGGCGACTGGACGCCGCAGTGGGACAAGGAGCGTGGCAAGGATCTCGAAGCGTTCATCCGGTCGCTGCAGCCCAGCGTCATCATCAATGACCGCTTGGGTCCGCGCGAGTGCATGCTCGGCGATTATTCGACCCCCGAGCAGTTCATCCCCGACGTCCCACCCGAGCGCGACTGGGAGACCTGCATGACCATGGACGGCGCCTCGTGGGGGTACCACCGCTTCGACCGGTTCTGGAAATCCAAAACCACCCTGATCCGTAACCTCGTCGACATCGCGAGCAAGGGCGGCAACTTTCTTCTCAATGTTGGCCCGGACGCCAAGGGCCGGATCCCGGCACCTTGCATGAAGCGGCTCAAAGAGGTTGGGCAATGGATGGAGGTTAACGGTGAGTCGATTTACGGAAGCAAGGCCGGTCCGATCCAGGGCGCGACCTGGGGCAAGACCACCCAGAAGCCGGGTAAGGTCTTTCTCCACGTCTTTGAGTGGCCCGGCCGCGAGCTTACCATCGACAACTTCGGCGAGCGCGTGTCCCGAGCCTATGCGCTGGCCGATCAGGACCGGACGCCGCTTGCCTTCAAAAAGAACCCCGACCGGATCTCGATCGAGCTCCCTGCCTCAAGGCCCGACCCGATCTCGTCGACCATCGTGCTTGAGTGTCCACTTCTATAACCAGAAAATCAGCTCCTGGACGGCCACTGGAGGAAAGAAAACTGATGATGGAAATAAAACGAGTTGTATGCAGCATGTGCGATTTGTCCTGTACCTTGGAGGCTCATATCAAGGACGGCCAACTCGACCGGCTAACGGGTTTTAAGGACCATCCCATCAACCCGAATGTATTCTGCAACAAGGCGGCAAGGGCCAAGGAATGGTTTTACAACGACCGGCGTCTACTCCATCCTCTTAAAAGAAAGGGAGAGCGTGGAGCGGATCAATGGGAGAGAATAAGCTGGGATCAGGCCATGGACGAAATCGCCGAGCGCCTTAATAAAATTGTGGCGGACCACGGCCCTGAAGCTTTCGCTTGCTCATCCTCGGAATATAATTGCCAGGTCGGCAGCGGCTCCACCAGACGCTTCATGAATCTGTTGGGGAGCCCCAACTACATCAGCGGAGTGTCCCTTTGCTTCGGCAACACCGCCGCGGTCAACAGCATGACCTACGGCGGGTTCCCCTTCTCCGATTTCGAGCAGACCCGTTGCATCGTATATTTCGGCCACAACCCCAAACCCAATGTATGGGCTGGTGAATACCAGCGCCTGAAAGCGGCGCTAAAAAGAGGCGTCAAGTTCATCGTAATGGACCCGCGAAAGAGCCACTGCGCCAAGCTTGCGGACCTTCACCTGCCCCTGCGGCCGGGCACGGACGCGGCAATGGCCCTGGGATGGCTGAACGTCATCATGAACGAGGGTCTTTACGACCAAGAGTTCGTCACGAAATGGTGCATGGGCTTCGACGATTTGAAAAAACGAGTCGATGAGTATCCGCTCCCCCGCGTTGAAAAAATCACCGGCGTGCCCGCCAAGCTCATTCGGGAAGCTGCCCGGCTCTACGCCACCACCAAGCCCGCGATCATTCCCTGGACCGTCATCACCGATCAGCAGCGTAACTCTACCTCCGCCCTGCGCTGCCAGAGCATATTGAGGGCCCTCACCGGCAACCTCAACGCCCCGGGAGGCGACGTGATGCAGCCGCTCAATCCCGCGATCATTTCGGAATCCGAGATCGAGCTTCACGAAGCCTTGCCCCTGGAAAAACAGGACCTGCAATTGGGAGCCGACGATTACCCGTTAATGACCTACAAGGGCCAGCGAGCATTGAACGAACACCGGGAGAGAGTGTGGGGCCGGCCGTACATGAATCTGCTCAAAGGCCAATACATGGCCCATCCACCAGCTGTATTCAAGGCCATGCGTGAAGGAGACCCCTACCCGGTCAAGGCTTTTTTCGCGGTGGCCAACAACACCCTCATGTGTTACACCAATCAAAAAGGCATTTATGAGGCTTTGACCAAGCTCGACCTCTTAGTCGTCAACGATATCTTCATGACGCCAACCGGGCAGTTGGCCGACTACGTGCTGCCGGGAGATTCTTTCCTGGAGCGTCCCGTGCTAGTTAACGCCCAGGAATGGATCAACTCCTACTTTGTCTCACCAAAAGCCACCGAGCCGCCAGGCGAGTGCAGGGACGTCTACCACTTCTGGCGCGAACTGGCCGTCCGGATGGGCATGGAAGAGCGCTTCCCCTGGAAAACCCTGGAAGAACTTTACGACTACCGGGTCCAGGGAACCGGACTGACGTTCAAACAACTGTCCGACAATTTCTTTTCATCTCCGTCGCCTCCGCCGGGAGCCGAGAACTTGATGGCCATGGGAATGAAGGCCCTCGCCCGATTAGGTATGTTGTCGAAAGGGGAGTCCATGGCATTGGGGCTGATCCGAGGCCGTCGCAAACTGTGGGAGATGTTCGAGCGAAGGAATATGCCCAGGCTGCAAAAGCTCTTCGAGGACAACACGACCCTCGTGCCCTATCCGCACGAGAAACTCGGCTTCGCCACTCCCAGCGGCAAAGTTGAACTGTCCTCGACCATGATGGAGGCCCTGGGTCTGGACCCGCTGCCCTACTGGAATGATATAGGACTCCCGGGAGACGCCGGAGATTCAAGGGACGACGACTACCCCCTTCAACTATGCGTCGGACTGCGGGAAGAAGAATATTTTCATTCCGCGGGAAGACACGTCGAGAAAATGCGCAAGAGCCGTCCCGAGCCTCTGGCCATCATCCATTCGGACGTCGCTGCCCGGCTGGGCATCAAGGAGGGCGACTGGGTGCACGTGGAAACGACTTGGGGGAAGGTGGAGATGAAAGCCTCGATCAGCGCCGAAACCCATCCCGACCTCGTGATCGTCCCCCACGGTTGGTGGAAGCCGGAGCTGGGAAATGACCATCAGGAGTTTTATGGAGTGTGGAAATATTCCGACGGCGTCCTGCTCGATGACGACCCCGCGCATTTCGACCCCGAGCAGGGCCTGCCCGACCTGCGCGGCGCCAGGAGGTGCAGGGTAAGTTTGATGGTGGAGGAATAATAAAATGAAAAAAATGTCAACAATTTTGTTAATCATTTCGACCCTGGCGTTGGCATCAGCGACTAAGCCCCCCACTTACGTGGAACTTCCAGGTGATGATCCTGATTGCGCCGAAAAAATCTTTCCTGCCAGGGAAGGGCTCACATGCGCGTCCGCTGATTGGAACAATTTCACCATCCGCCAGTTAACGGATTTCGGCGAGCGGCCGGTATGGTCGCCTGATGGAAAAAGGATCGCCTTCGCTGAAAAGGAATTCGGCGACATTTATGAGATCGACCTCGCAACGGAAAAAATTACATGTCTCACCTGCGATTTCGAGTATCACGAGTTTCTGCGAGTGCATTACCTCAAAAACGGTGACTATCTCTTGCTCGGACCCAAACGCCGAACAAAGAGCCTGCTCGATCCTATCGTCACAACGAACCTGTACGACCGTATCGTCAAGACCGGTTTCTGGTACATGCCGGCGGATCGCTCTTCAGCGCCGCGCTGGATCGGCGAAGAACATTTTGAGGGCGTTGCCGTGTCACGCGAGTCGGGCAAGATCGCTTACACCAAAACCTATGTCGATACCCCCTTCCATTTCCTCAGCGTTCTATATGTGGCCGAGGTTTCGGATGAGGGGAACATAATTAATAAAAAGGCGGTCTATTACTCGGCCGCGCTCCTTGAAGCCCAGGACTTTTTACCGGGAGACAAGGGTATGACCATGGCTCGGTACTTTCCGACAATGGAAGCCTTTGGCTACATTTTCGACACAGGTGAATTAATCAACTACACGAAAAACCCCGCCAAGGAGGAGCCGGAGTCCCTCTTCCCCGACGGCGAATTTATGCTGCTTGAGTGCAACCGCCATGACCCTGATGGTTTAATTGACATCTACATGCTCAGCCTCGACGGGACCGGCAAGGACGCGCGAAGAATCACCCATTTCAGCGACGTCCCCGGCCAGAAGGCGAACCAACCCACGGTTTCGCCGGAGGGATGCCGCATCGCCGTGACTAAAACCAGGGGTGCGATCGACGCCAACACTATTACCGGGTTAGGCTTGGGGATTTTCTTGATCGAGTTTTACGAATGCAGGAAATGAATGTCCTGCCTCAGTTGGAAATGGAGAGTGCCTCCGGTAAAAAAAGCGGGGGTACTCCAATTCCCGCTGAACCAGGACATTTAGGAGGGTATTGGTTATGAAAAAGTTTTTCTTTGGGGTTTTTCTTTTAAGTGTTTTTTTGTTTTCTGGTTATGCAGCATGGATGGGGGTCAGGTCTAAACTTTAAACTTATGGAAGTTTTTAATGCAGACAAGAGTGTCTGTTGCCCCAGGAATTTTCTGCGTCCTTCGGTGCGCCAGGAAGTTTGGCTGATCTGATGATCTGAAAGGAGGTCATACTGGAATTGTTCGTTCGCCAGTTAGCAAGGCAGGCGGTTGGGGGAGTAATC